>Ga0210245_100041_pt1 | contig 87830 bp, 75 predicted proteins | sample ChrtobMetaP3_4mM_FD_155450 | JGI IMG/M metagenome (GOLD analysis project Ga0210245, IMG submission 155450) | Chrysochromulina tobin associated microbial communities from unialgal haptophyte culture, Seattle, Washington, United States - P3_4mM | ecosystem: Host-associated > Algae > Haptophytes >...
TCGTTCGCGCGCCTGAAGACTCAGAAAGATATTGCTGTACCACTTCGAGCTTGAAGCTCTCATCGTGTCTCGCCATGAAAAACACCCCAAAGGTTGGATTGATGTCCAACTTTTGGGGTGCAGTTCAACGTGCGGGCCTTTTTGCTTTCTTGAGCAGACAGCGTTATTGGGCGGTCCAGCCGCCGTCCATGTTCCATGCCACGCCGCGCACGTTGTTGCCGGCGGGGGAACAGAAAAACACCGCCAGCTCCCCGAGTTCTTCGGGCGTGGTGAACTGCATCGAAGGCTCTTTTTCGCCCAGAAGCTGTTTCTTGGCATCTTCGTTGGAGATGCCTAGCGCAGCGGCCTTGGCATCCACCTGTTTTTGCACCAGGGGCGTGAGCACCCAGCCCGGACAGATGGCGTTGCAGGTGACGCCGCTGGTGGCGTTTTCCAGTGCGGTGACCTTGGTCAGACCCACGATGCCGTGCTTGGCCGCCACGTAGGCCGATTTTTCAGCAGAGCCCACCAGTCCGTGCACCGAGGCGACGTTGATGATGCGGCCCCAGCCGGACTTCTGCATCGCGGGCAGGGCCAGGCGGCTGGCGTGGAAGGCACTGGTGAGGTTGATCGCGATGATCGCGTCCCAGCGGTCGACTGGAAAGTCTTCGATGCGGGCCACGTGCTGGATGCCGGCGTTGTTCACCAGGATGTCCACCTGTCCGAAGGTGGCCGCCGCAAACGCCATCATGGCTTCGATCTCGGCGGGCTTGCTCATGTCGGCACCGTGGTAGGCCACCTTGGCGCCCAGCGCTGCAATCTCGGCCTTGGGGCCCTCGGCATCACCAAACCCGTTGAGCACGATGTTGGCGCCCTGGCGCGCCAGGGCCTTGGCGATGCCCAGGCCGATGCCGCTGGTGGAGCCGGTGACGAGGGCGGTTTTGTTGGCAAGCATGTGAAATCCCCACTTCCATTACGATTGATTGAACGGTGTCCGGACCATTATCACGGACACATCCTGCCGCCTCATCTCCTCGCACCATGTCAGCTCCCCAACTCCAGCATCTCACCGTGGGCGGCGCGGCCGCCGCATCGGGCGAACCCCGCCGCCTGGCCTGGTGGGATTGGTCCTGCGAGGCGGCCGGCGACACCGGTGTGGTGTTGTGTGTGCATGGCCTGTCACGTCAGGGATTGGATTTCGACACGCTGGCCCGGACGCTGCGCCAGCGTTCGCGCGTGATTGCAGTGGATGTGGCGGGCCGCGGGCACAGCGACTGGCTGGCCGACCCCATGGGCTATCAAATTCCCACCTACGCAGCCGATCTGGCCGCACTCGTGGGGCACCTGCGCGCAAGCAAGCCCGACCTGCAGATCGACTGGGTGGGCACCAGCATGGGTGGTCTCATCGGCATGGCACTGGCGGCCCAGCCGCAAATGGCGCTGCGCCGCCTCGTGCTCAACGACGTGGGTCCGGTGATCCAGTGGGAAGCGCTGCAACGCATCGGCACCTACCTGGGGCAAAACCCGTCTTTTGACAGCGAACAGGCTGCCGTGACGTACCTGGCGTCCATCTCCACCGGCTTTGGTCCCCACACGCCCGAGCAATGGCGCGCCCTGTCGCTGCCGCTGCTGCGCGAGCGCGACGGGCGCTGGTGGCTGCACTACGACCCTGCGATCGCAATGCCTTTCACTGCCATGACGGCCACGGCCGACGAGGCCACCGCGCAACAGATCGTCCAGGCGGGTGAGGCCGCGCTCTGGGGCCTGTTCGACGCGATCCGCTCGCCCACCTTGCTGCTGCGCGGTGCACAGTCCGACCTGCTGAACGCCGCGACAGCCCAATTGATGACCCAGCGCGGTCCAAAGGCCCGGCTCGTCACGTTTGAGGGCGTGGGGCACGCGCCCACGCTGGTGGCCGACGACCAGGTCGCCGCCGTTCGGGATTTCCTGTGGACGAACTGACCTGACCACCGACATGAAAAGAACGTCGTCCACCGGGTCAGCGGAAGCCATCGAAACGTCGACGGCCGTTCCGTCGGCCATCGTCGCCGCCACGGCTGCCAGCCTGCCCCACCAGGCGCAGGCGCTGGTGCGCGCCAGGGCATTTGCGGAGCCTTTGCTGGCCCACGAAGAGCTCGACACCGGCGAGAACATCCTCGCACACGCCGACGCCGTGGCCAGCATCCTGAACGACATTGGTGGCTCGGAGCCCATGCAGGCTGCGGCCTATCTTGTGTATGCCTGCCAGTACCTGAACCGCCCGCAGGAGGTGATCACCAAGGCCTTTGGCGAGAACTTCGCTGCTCTCGCCCTGGAGACCACCAAGCTGGTGCAGCTGCAGCGCCAGGCGCGCATCAAGACCGCCGAGGTGCAGGCCAAGAAAGAGGAAGAGCGACTCGCCGCGCTGGACCCTGCCGCGCCGGTCACCAGCAAGGGACCGGTGTCCGAACTCGCGGCCAGCCAGACCGAGAACGTGCGCAAGATGCTGCTGGCGTTCTCGCGCGACCTGCGCGTGGTCATGCTGCGCCTGGCCTCGCGCCTGCAGACCCTTCGCCACTTTGCCGCCAGCAAGGCAGACCCCGGACAGGCGCTTGCCAGCGAATCGTTGCATGTGTTTGCGCCGCTGGCCAACCGCCTGGGCATCTGGCAGATCAAGTGGGAGATGGAAGACCTGGCGTTCCGATTCCTGGAACCCCACACCTACAAGGACGTTGCGCGCCTGCTGGACGAGAAGCGCGCCGAGCGCGAAGCCCACGTCGAACAGGTACGCCAGCAGCTGGAAGACGACCTCCATCAGCAAGGCGTGAGGGCCTCGGTGCAGGGTCGACCCAAACACATCTACAGCATCGTCAAGAAGATGCGTGGCAAGTCGCTCGACTTTGACCAGGTGTTCGACATCCGCGCGTTGCGCGTGATCGTGCCGCAGGTGGACGACTGTTATGCGGTGCTGGCCCACGTGCACGCGCAGTTCGTGCCGGTGACCGACGAGTTCGACGATTACATCGCCAAGCCCAAACCCAACGGCTACCAGTCCCTGCACACGGTGGTGCGAGACGATCAGGGTCGGGCGTTCGAGATCCAGATCCGCACCCAGGCCATGCACGACCACGCCGAACATGGCGTGGCCGCACACTGGGCGTACAAGGAGGCGGGCGCCAAGGGCTACGCGGGTGTGTCGGCCAGCTCCGACTACGACGCCAAGATCGCGGTGCTGCGCCAGCTGCTGGCCTGGGAGCGCGACCTGAGTGGTTCGGCGCAAGGCTTGTTCGACGACCGCATCTACGTTCTCACACCCGACGCAGCCATTGTTGAACTGCCGCAGGGCGCCACTGCGGTGGACTTCGCCTACACCGTGCACACCAGCCTGGGTCACCGCTGCCGAGGTGCACGTGTTGACGGCGCCATGGTCACGCTCAACACCCCGCTGCAGAACGGCCAGACGGTGGAGATCACCGCGGCCAAAGAAGGCGGACCCTCGCGCGACTGGCTCAATGGCGAGCTGGGTTATCTGGTCAGCCACCGCGCCAAGAGCAAGGTGCGCGCCTGGTTCAACGCGCAGGCCATGGAAGAAACCATGGCGCGCGGGCGCGAGGCGGTGGAGAAGCTGCTGCAGCGCGAAGGCAGGACCGCGCTGAAGCTGGACGATCTGGCCCTGGCGATGGGACTGGCGTCGGCGCAAGAGCTGTTCGAGCAGGTGGGCAAGGATGAGCTTTCGTTGCGCGCCATCGAACTGCATTTGCGGCCACCCGAAGTGGCCGCGCCGGACGAGACACCGGTGTGGCTCAAGAAGCCGCGCAAGAGCACGGGCGCAACGGCTGGTGGGGTGTTGGTGGTGGGCGTGGACTCGCTCATGACGCAACTCGCCAAATGCTGCAAACCCGCACCGCCCGACGAGATCGGCGGGTTCATCACGCGCGGAAAGGGTGTGAGCATCCACCGCGCCGACTGCACCGACTTCGCCCACCTCCAACGCAAGAACCCGGATCGCGTGATCGACGTGCAGTGGAGCGGGCAGGGGAGCGCAGGGCGCGACGGCCAGGCCGCCGTGTACCCCGTGGACGTGGGCATCGAGGCCCAGGACAGGCAGGGGTTGTTGCGGGACATTTCCGATGTGTTTGCGCGCGAAAAAATGAACGTGATCGGGGTGCAGACGCAGTCGGTGAAAGGCGTGGCGTGGATGACGTTCACCATCGAAGTGGCCGACGCCAGGCAGGTGGCCAGGGCCATGGCGGTGGTGGGGGACGTGGCCGGTGTGCGTGAGGTGCGCCGCCGCTGAAAAAGAGCCTTCCAGTGCTGCTATACTTCGCAGCTTCGAATCGTTTGTAGGCGCGTAGCTCAGCTGGTTAGAGCACCACCTTGACATGGTGGGGGTCGTTGGTTCGAGTCCAATCGCGCCTACCAAACTTTTTCCGGATGCCAGGCATCCCGCAACCAAGCCCGACCCTGAGTCGGGCTTTTTTGTGCCTTGCCCGGAAGTGGCTTCTGCAAGGCGCTTTGTTCGCTGCCATGCACAGGGAAAACCCATGCTGCGGGGGTGTTCAAGCGTTTCTAGAATGGGTCAGCGAACCCCGTGGCGTATTCCGGGGTTCATCCGCTGTTTTCCAGAGAGATTCATCAGTGCAAAAGAACAAGGCCGAGAGTGGCAGCCAACCCGCTGTGCGCGTCATCAAGAAGTACCCGAACCGGCGTCTGTACGACACCGACACCTCGTCGTACATCACGCTGGCCGAGGTCAAGACGCTGGTGATGGACAACGAGCCCTTCGTGGTGCGGGATGCCAAGTCCAACGACGATCTCACACGCAGCATCCTGCTGCAGATCATTCTGGAAGAAGAGACGGCAGGTGTACCGATCTTCACCGAGCAGGTGCTGGCCAACATCATTCGCTTTTATGGCCACGCCATGCAGGACTTCATGGGTGCCTACCTCGAAAAGAACGTGCAGATCTTCATGGACCTGCAGCACAAGATGACCGAGCAGTCCAGCGGCGCGAACCCCGAGGCCTGGAAGCAGTTCATGAATGTGCAGTCGCCCATGATGCAGGGCATGATGGGTACCTATCTGGAGCAGTCTCGCAGCGCGTTCACGCAGATGCAGGAGCAGATGCAGAAGAACAGTGAGCAGATGCTGGCAGCACTCGGTCTCAAGCGATAGGCTGGGCATCTGCGCCGTTCGGTCGGGTCTGAGACAATCGGGCCATGTCTGAAACGCTTGTCCCGGTCGCCAACGCGGCCCCCAAAGTCGGATTTGTCAGCCTGGGTTGCCCCAAGGCGCTGACCGACTCCGAACTCATCCTCACGCAACTCAGCGCCGAGGGCTATCAAACCTCCAAGACTTTTGCCGGTGCCGATCTGGTGATCGTCAACACCTGCGGCTTCATCGACGATGCCGTGCGCGAAAGCCTGGAGACCATCGGCGAAGCCCTGGCCGAGAACGGCAAGGTCATCGTCACCGGTTGCCTGGGTGCGCGCGAAGGCGAGGGCGGCGGCAACCTGGTGCGACAGATGCACCCGAGCGTGCTGGCGGTGACCGGCCCGCACGCCACGCACGAGGTGATGACCGCCGTGCATGAACATCTGCCCAAGCCGCACGACCCTTTCGTGGACCTCGTGCCGCCTCAGGGCATCAAGCTCACGCCTCGCCACTACGCTTATTTGAAGATCAGCGAAGGCTGCAACCACCGCTGCACGTTCTGCATCATCCCGTCCATGCGCGGCGATTTGGTGAGCCGCCCCATTGGCGATGTGCTTACTGAAGCGCGCAAGTTGTTCGAGTCGGGTGTGAAGGAGTTGCTGGTGGTGAGTCAGGACACCTCGGCCTATGGTGTGGATGTGAAGTACCGCACCGGCTTCTGGGACGGCAAGCCGGTGAAGACGCGCATGTTCGACCTGGTGCGCTCACTGGGCGAACTCGCCAAGGGTTATGGCGCCTGGGTGCGTTTGCACTATGTGTATCCGTACCCCCACGTGGACGAGATCATTCCGCTCATGGCCGAAGGCCTGTGCTTGCCGTACCTCGACGTGCCGCTGCAGCACAGCCATCCCGATGTGCTGCGCCGCATGAAGCGCCCGGCCAGTGGTGAGAAGAATCTGGAACGCATTGCGCGATGGCGCGAGTTGTGTCCGGAGATCGTGGTGCGCAGCACCTTCATCGCCGGGTTCCCGGGCGAGACCGAGGCCGAGTTCGATCACCTGCTCGGGTTTCTGCGCGAAGCGCGCATCGATCGAGCGGGTTGTTTTGCCTACTCACCGGTGACGGGCGCTGTGGCCAACGACTTGCCTGATGCTGTGCCCGATGCCCTGCGCGAGGAGCGCCGTGCGCGCTTCATGGCGGTGGCCGAATCGGTATCCGCCGACAAGCTGCAGCAACGCGTCGGCGCGACGATGCAGGTGCTCGTGGATTCGGCGCCGGGCATGGGCAAGAAGGGTGGCATTGGCCGCAGCTATGCAGATGCGCCCGAGATCGATGGCGTGGTGCGTTTGCTGCCGCCCGAGAAGATCAGCAAGACCTTGAAGGTCGGTGACTTCACCAAGGCAAGAATCGTTGCAGCGCAGGGACACGATCTGTTGGCGGTCCCGATTTGATGACGCAGGCCCGCCTCTTGGTGACCCCAGGCAGCGCGGCAACTGTTCAGCCATGCATGCTGCGAATTTCGCAGCATGTGATCAGCGCGTCGGCGAGCGATTCTTCGCTTGCTTGCGTTGAGACAAAAGAAAAAGGCTTGCAAACATCACGTTTGCAAGCCTTTATGATTGGTGCCCAGGAGAGGACTCGAACCTCCACGCCTCTCAGCGCTAGTACCTGAAACTAGTGCGTCTACCAATTCCGCCACCTGGGCATTTCAGGAAAAACGCAATTATAGCAGAGAAAAAGTGAACGAAAAAAACAGCCTGTTGGCCGAATATGAAGGTGTCGTCTCCGGTCATCGGGACGGCCATGGTTTTGTGATCCGTGACGATGGTCAGGCCGATATTTATCTGCCTTCCAACGAGATGCGGGCGGTGTTGCACAAGGACCGGGTCAAGGCCCGTATCGTGCGCCTTGACCGCAAGGGCCGTCCCGAAGGACGCGTCACGGAAATCGTCGAACGCTCCGATTCGCCGATCATTGGCCGCCTGCTGCAAGAGAGCGGTGTGTGGCTGGTGGCGCCCGAGGACAAACGCTACGGGCAGGATGTGTTGATCCCCAAAGGCGCCACCGGTTCGGCCAAGCCGGGCCAGGTGGTGGTGGTGCAACTCACCGAGCCGCCCGCGCTGTACGGGCAGCCTGTGGGGCGTGTGAAAGAGGTGCTGGGCGAGATCGACGACCCCGGCATGGAAATCGAAATTGCCGTTCGCAAGTATGGCGTGCCACACGAGTTTTCCGACGCAGCGATGGCCCAGGCCCGCGCACTGCCCGACCATGTGCGGGCAGCGGACCACAAAGGCCGTGTGGACCTGCGCGATGTGCCCCTGGTCACCATCGACGGCGAAGATGCGCGCGATTTTGACGATGCCGTGTACTGCGAGCCGGCCAAGGTGGGCAAAGGCAAGGGCTGGCGTTTGCTGGTGGCGATCGCTGACGTGAGCAACTATGTGCAGACCGGCTCTGCGATCGACATCGACGCCTACGACCGCGCCACGTCGGTGTATTTTCCGCGCCGTGTGATTCCCATGCTGCCGGAAAAACTCTCCAACGGTCTGTGTTCGCTCAACCCCGGAGTTGAGCGACTGTGCATGGTGTGCGACATGCTGGTCAATGCCAAGGGCGAGGTGCACGCCTACCAGTTCTATCCAGCGGTGATGTTCAGCCACGCGCGATTCACATACACCGAAGTCGCGGCCATCCTGCAGAACACGCGCGGCCCCGAGGCCAGCCAGCGCAAGGCGCTCGTGCCTTACCTTCTCAACCTGCACGACGTGTACCGTGCGCTGCTGGCGGCGCGTGGCGAACGCGGCGCGGTGGACTTCGAGACCACCGAAACACAGATCGTTTGTGACGAGTCGGGCCGCATCGAGAAGATCATTCCGCGCACCCGCAACGATGCGCACAAGGTGATTGAAGAAGCGATGCTGGCGGCCAACGTCTGCTCGGCGGATTTCATCAGCGAAGGCAAACACACCGGACTTTTCCGTGTGCACGAAGGCCCCACGCCCGAGAAGCAGGAGATCCTGCGCAACTACCTGAAGGCCATGGGTGTTTCGCAGACCATTGGCGACAACCCCAAGCCGGCCGATTTCCAGAAGATCGCGGCAGCCACGAAGGACCGTCCCGAGTCGCAACAGATCCACACGATGCTGCTGCGCTCCATGCAGCAGGCGATCTACACCCCGATCAACAGCGGCCACTTCGGGCTGGCGTTCGAGGCCTACACCCACTTCACCAGCCCGATCCGCCGCTACCCGGACCTGCTGGTGCACCGCGTGATCAAGGCGATCCTGGCGCGCAAACGCTACGAATTGCCGGCCTTGCCCACGCCGGGTGAGGCGCACGCCAAGCTGAGCAAACGCCTGGCCAGCCGCGCCAAACCGCTGGCGGTGGGCGAGGTTGCAAAGAAGCCCTCGGTGGACACGCTGGCGTGGCAGGCCGCTGGCCTGCACTGCAGTGCCAACGAACGCCGCGCCGACGAGGCCAGCAGGGATGTGGAAGCCTGGCTCAAGTGCAAATACATGCGCGAGCACCTGGGCGAGGAATTCAGTGGTGTCGTGAGTTCGGTCACCAGCTTTGGTCTTTTCGTCACGCTGGACGCCATGTACGTTGAAGGCCTGGTTCACATCACCGAACTCGGTGGCGAGTATTTCCGCTTTGACGAAGCGCGCCAGGAATTGCGCGGTGAACGCACCGGTATCCGTTACGCGTTGGGCAGCCGCGTGCAGGTGCAGGTGAGCCGTGTGGATCTGGACGGTCGGCGCATCGACTTCCGTTTGGTGAGTGGTGACGACGACCTGGTGTTGCGCGCGATGCGCGACAAGACAGGTCAGACCGGTGCTGCGGAAGGCGCTGCTGGTGCAGGGCGTGGCGGCAAGGCCCACCGAGGCCGTGCCACCGAAACCGTCGTTGCGGGCCGTCCCGATCGGGCACCTCGTGCCCCTGTCTCGGAAGCCAAAACGACGGGCAAGAAGGCTGCAAGCAAGAAGTCGGACCGGGGGGCTGCCCGCAGCACCGCCAACCAGCCCCGCAAAAGCCGGCGTTGAGCGTCACGAACGTCGTGAGCACTGCATTGAAAAAGACTTCGTCATCGTCGGCCGCGTTGGAAGCCCCTTCAGTGAGGCGGGTGAGGTCGGTCCCGGTGAAGAAGCGTGTGGCCAAAGGCGCCTCGTTGCCCACCGAGCGTCCGCTGCGCATCGGCGTGTCGGCACGCTTGCTGTATCAGGTGCCCTCGGAGCTGGGGTTTCGCAACAAGAACCTGCAGTACATCGAGCAGTCGCTGGCGCACTGGATCATGGAACACGGCGCCATCGCCTTCATGGTGCCTGCGGTCGCGCACGACAGCAAACACGCGGCACGCCACCTCAAGGTGGAGCATGTGGTGCAGGAGCTCGATGCGCTGGTGTTGCAGGGAGGGGCCGATGTGGCTCCACAAACTTACGGACAGGCTCCCATCGACCCGCGTTGGCAGGGCGATGTGGTGCGCGACAAGTACGAACTGGCCCTGCTCAGAACGTTTCTTGCGCAGAAAAAGCCGGTGCTGGGCGTGTGCCGCGGTGCGCAGCTGCTCAATGTGGCGTTCGGCGGCACGCTCTACCAGGACATTCCCACGCAGTGCCCGGCCGCCCACGCCCACGTGGACACCGATCTGTACGACCAGCTTGAACACGACGTGACCTTCCTGCAAGGCACGGCATTGACCAAGCTCTATCCCCAAGCGTCGCAATTGCGCGTGACCAGCATCCACCACCAGGCGGTGGCGGAGCTGGGCAAAGGCATGGTGGTGGAGGCGGTGTCGACGCTGGACGGATTGGTGGAAGCGATCCGCTGGACGGGCGATGCCTATGCGCGCGGCGTGCAGTGGCACCCGGAGTTCCACCACGGGCGGCATGCCTTGGCCGACAGCTCGCCCATCATGCTGGACTTCCTGGAGGCTTCACGCGAGGCGGCCATGATCCGTCTGGCCGCCGGGCTGGAGCCGGATCCCCGCGCGCCCAAGCCGCCGTTGCGACTGGGCGTTTGACCCCACCCCGCTGCGTTCACCCCCACCCACATCCCCACTGGACCTGCACCGCATGCGCATCGTCTTTTTTCTGCTCGAAACCCTGTTCTTCTTTTTGATGGCGATGGCCCTGTTGCGCGCCTGGATGAACCACTTGCGAGTGCACATGTCGGCCCAGCCGGGGCGCTTTGCCATCGCTGTGACCGACTGGCTGGTTCAGCCGGTGCGACGCATCCTGCCGCGCGCGCTGGCGCAAAGCCGGGTCGATTGGGGCAGCCTGTTGTCGGCAGTCCTGCTGGCCCTGGCCTACGGCGGCATCTGGTTGATGCTGGCGACCGGGGTGTCGGAGCTTTCCGTGTCGCCCGCCACCTGGGTGATCACCATCCTCACGATGGCGTTGCGCATTCTGGTGCGCACCGTGCTGCAAGGTCTGATGATCTTGCTGATCGGCTACGCGATCCTGTCGTGGGTGCAGCCTCAGTCGCCGGTGATGGCCACGCTGGATCGGTTGGTGTCGCCTTTGCTGCGCCCGATACGGCGCGTGATTCCCCTGGTGGGGGGCGTCGACTTGTCGGTGCTGGTGCTCATCATCCTGCTGCAGGTCGGCTTGATGTTGCTGGGCTGAACCTGCGCCTGTCAGGCCACGGGACTGACACGGCGGGCCAGTTCGCCTGCCACCAGGCTTGGACCTGTCCAATGGTCTGCCAGCCAGCCGTGTTGAAAAACGGCGCTGCACACCCGGTCCAGCACGTTGGCTGGTGACATGGCCGATCCGGCCAGTGCGGCGCCGATCATGCCCGCCAGCACATCGCCCGTGCCTGCCGTGGACAGCGCAGCGTTGCCAGTGGGGTTGATGCGGGGAATCTCGCGCGGGGCCGTCACCACCGTGCCCGACCCCTTCAGCACACACACCACTTGAAACCGGTCGGCGATGGTTTGCGCCGCCAGCAAGCGGTCGGCCATGATCTGCCTCGTGCTGCAGCCCAGGAGCCGGGCGGCTTCCAGTGGGTGGGGCGTGAGCACGGTGGACCAGCCTCGGCTCTGCCGATGGGCCAGCTGGCTGTGCAGTGCCTCGTCGTTGGCCACCGCATTGAGTGCATCGGCATCCAGCACCAACTGGGTGGCGATGGACAGCAAATGTGGCAACACCGCCGCCACCGAGGTGCCACCGCCGCAACCGCAGACCACGCTGGCCTGTTGCAGCCATGCTGCGTCCAACACAGCGGCTGGCCGGCGAAACATCAGTTCCGGACACACCGGGTCCCAGGCGGTTTCGTTCGTCGACCCGGCTTCCAGTAGGCCGACGAACACCCGCCCGGCACCTGCGTGCAGCGCCGCGCGCGCCGCCAGCACCGCAGCCCCGGTCATGCCGGCGCCGTGGGAGGCAATGCCCTGGCCGCCCACCACGACCACATCGCCAAAGCTGCCTTTGTGGCTGGCATGCGCTCTGCGTGCGCGGGCATCGGTGGGTGGTGCCTGGCCAGCGAGCCAGGCGGTCACATGCACTGTGTCGTCGGGGGCGACACCCAGTTCATCAAACCACACCCGACCAGCAGCATCCCGGCCCTGGTGGGTGAACAGACCGGGCTTCAGCGTCAGCAGCGAGAGGGTGTGGCGCGGGCCAGGTTGCGGGGTCTCGAAGGTTCTCGGCACGGCGTCGTCAACGGCCATCAGCGCTCCGGTGTCGGCCTGCAGCCCGCTGGGCAGATCCACGCACAACACGGGCGCGCTGGTGGTGCGCAACATCCGTGTCCAGAGGGCCAGGGTTCCCTCCAGGGGACGCGTGACGCCGATGCCCAGCAAGGCATCGATGGCGAGATCGAACGACGCAGGCGGTCCGGGCTGGATGAGCACGCCAGCGGATCGAGCGTCGGACAAGGCCTGCGCCGCGTCTGGCGGCAACTGGATTGCATCGACCTGCGCTCCAGGCGGATGGGTGACGACCACCTGCAGGCCGGTGCTCTCGGCCCAGCGGTGCAGGTGCGTGGCCGCGACCAGGCCGTCTCCGCCGTTGTTGCCCGGTCCGCAGGCCACCCAGATGCAACGCGCGTGCGGCGCCAGCGCCCGCGCGAGCCGGGCCACGGCCAGACCAGCACGCGCCATCAGGGTGTGCGCAGGCAGAGCCGCCTGCGCCGCACGTTCCAAGCTTCGCGTGGCGGTGGTTCCGTGCAGGAGTTCGCGTTGGTGGCCGTTGATGGATCGCATGGCCAGAGTCTGGCTCAGATGCCGTAGCGTTGGGGCGAACACTGGATGAGCGTGAGGTCGGGGGCGCGCCCGCCGATCTGGTCCGCCAGCACGCGGCCTGCGCCGCAGGCCATGGACCAGCCACACGGGCCGTGACCCAGGTTCAACCAGAGGCCTGGCAGCCGACTCGCGCCGATCAGGGGGGCGCCGTCGGGCAGCGTGGCCTGGGCACCGCACCATTCCTGAACGTTGCCTGCGGGCCCACCCAGCCGAACCGCGCCAGGAAACCAGTCGGACAACGCACGGTAGAGGCGCTGCAGCCCGGCTTTGGAAGGCATGCTGGATTCGCGGCCCCATTCGCGGCCGCCCGCCACGCGCACACGTTGGCCCAGGCGGGCAATCGACACCCCGTGGCGTGCGTCGAGCACCGCAGATTGGGGTGCGTCCATCGGTTCCCGCACCGCTGCGCTCAGCGAATGACCCCGCACGGATTGAAGCGGCACCTTCAGGCCCAGCGGGGTCAGCAAACCTGCGCTGGCGGCTCCGGCGCAAATCACCACGGCGTCAAACCGCTGAGCTTGCGCGGCGGCGCCGCCGTTGTCGGGGTGAGATGAGGTGTGCACCAGCTCCAGCTTGAAGCCTGCCGGTGCCAGCGCTTCCACGCGGCTCACGATGGTGTTGAACTCGAAGTGGCAACCCGATTGTTGGGCCTGCGCGCGCAGCAACACCGCAAATTCGCGGCAATTGGCCACCGCTGCACCACCCAGTTCGATGGCGCCATGCAAGGCGGTGTCGGTGCTGAGCGCGGGCTCAAGCGCACGCGCTTCGTCGGCCGTGAGTGCCTTGACAGGCAGCCCCAAATCGCGCAATTGCTGCAGGGGCGCTTGTGCCAGGCTGGCATCGTGTTGGGTTCTCAGCAGCACCAGCATGCCGTGGCTGCGGTCGTGTTCCAGCTGGTACTGGTCCGTGATGTCTTGCAGCCGCTCCTGGTTGTAACGCACCAGGCGGTGGATCTGTTCCTGGACGGCCGCGAGTTGCGCGCCCTGGTGCGCCTGACGCCACTGCCAGAGCCAGCTCCATTCGCTGCCTCGGGGCAGGCGGGCGAGCTGGAGTCCGTCGCTCCCCGTCGACCAGGGCCATCCTAGTTTCCGCTCGTCCGGATTCCAGGGGGCGGTCCAACCCGGGGCCATGAGCGCTCCGCTGGCAAAACTGGCTTCTTCGGCCACTGTGCTGCGCCGCTCGAACACCGTCACCTCGTGACCGTCCAGCGACAACTCATGCGCGCAGGCGATGCCCACCACCCCTGCTCCGACCACCGCGATTTTCAAACCGTGCTCCCAGAAAGCTGCATTGTGCCGGGCGGCGGCAGGCGGCCTGAAAGGCCGGCGAGACAAAAAGCCGGCGTGTGCGCTGATTCGGCACACCCGACGACAAAGGCGGAGGGGAGGAGACGGACTGCTATAATCGACTGGCTTTGCAGGTGGTGGTGGAACGGCTGTTTCGCCAACGCTGCAAGGCAAATCGCAAACCAGCCCAACCGGGTGTTGCCTGCGGCGATCGAATGGCCAGTGAAAACTGGCGATTTGAGGGCCAACAGGCGATCGGGGCTGGATTTTAGACTCAACCTCTGGAAAGTTAACTCATGTCAATCTCCATGCGCGAAATGCTGGAAGCTGGTGTCCATTTCGGTCACCAAACCCGCTTCTGGAACCCCAAGATGGCTCCGTACATCTTCGGTCACCGCAACAAAATCCACATCGTCAACCTCGAGAAGACGCTGCCCCTGTTCGAAGACGCAGCCAAGTTCGTGCGTCAACTCTCCGCCAACCGCGGCACCATCCTGATGGTGGGTACCAAGCGCCAGTCGCGCGACATCGTGGCCCAGGAAGCCCGCCGTGCCGGCGTGCCTTTCGTGGACCAGCGCTGGCTCGGCGGCATGCTGACCAACTTCAAGACGGTCAAGACCTCGATCAAGCGTCTGAAGGACATGCAGGCCCAGAAAGAAGGCGGCCTGGACAGCATGACCAAGAAAGAGCAGCTGACCTTCTCCCGCGAAATGGAGAAGCTGGAAAAAGACATCGGCGGCATTCAGGACATGACTGCGCTGCCCGACGCCATCTTCGTGATCGATGTGGGCTTCCACAAGATCGCCGTGCTCGAAGCGCAGAAGCTGGGCATCCCGCTGGTCGGCGTGGTTGACACCAACCACTCGCCGGTGGGCATTGACTACGTGATCCCCGGCAACGACGACTCGGCGCGCGCCGTGGCGCTGTACGCCCGTGGCATTGCCGACGCCATCCTGGAAGGCCGCAGCAACGCCGTCAACGACGTCGTGAAAGCTGTCGCCGCCGAAGGCGCCGACGAGTTCGTCGAAGTCAAGGAAAACACCGCTGCTTGAAGGCGCTGTTCCCATGAAAGAGGGGCTCGTGAGCCCCTTTTTCGCACCGAAAACCGATCATTGAACATGGCCGACTTCAGCCCACGGGACGAAGCGGCGCCAAGGAGAACACAGATGGCAATTACCGCAAGCATGGTCGCTGAACTGCGCGCCAAGACCGACGCCCCCATGATGGAGTGCAAGAAAGCCCTGACCGAAGCCGACGGCGACATGGCCAAGGCCGAAGAGCTGCTGCGCGTCAAGCTGGGCACCAAGGCCGGCAAGGCCGCCAGCCGCGTGACCGCCGAAGGCGTGGTCGCCAGCTTCATCGAAGGCACCACCGGTGGCCTGATCGAAGTGAACTGCGAAACGGACTTCGTCACCAAGAACGACAGCTTCCTGGCTCTGGCCAGCGCGGCAGCCCAACTCGTGGCCAAGCACCAGCCCGCCGATGCGGCCGCGCTGGGCGCGCTGCCGTACAGCCAGGACGGCTTCGGCCCCACGCTGGAAGACGTGCGCAAGGGCCTGATCGGCAAGATCGGCGAGAACATGTCGTTCCGCCGCTTCAAGGCCTGGAGCGGTGCCTCCAAGCTGGCCGGCTACCTGCACGGCACGCGCATCGGTGTGGTGGTGGAGTTTGACGGTGACGAGACGGCTGCCAAGGACGTCGCCATGCACGTGGCTGCCATGAAGCCCGTGTCCCTGACCAGCAACGACGTGCCTGCCGAGTTCATCGAGCGTGAACGCTCGGTGGCCACGGCCAAGGCCGACGAAGCCAACAAGGAACTCGTGGCCGCCGGCAAGCCGGCACAAAGCGCCGAGATCGTGGCCAAGCGCATCGACGGCGCTGTGCAGAAGTACCTCAAGGAAGTGTCGCTGTTCAACCAGTCTTTCGTGAAGAACGACAAGCAGACTGTCGAAGCCATGCTCAAGGCCGCCGGCACCACCGTCAAGGGTTTCACCCTGTACGTGGTGGGCGAGGGCATCGAGAAGAAGGTGGATGACTTCGCCGCCGAAGTCGCTGCCCAGGTGGCCGCTGCCAAAGGCGCCTGAGCGCCCGCAGGCGGCCGCCGTTGCCGCCCTGAACAAGACAACGGGCCGAAAGGCCCGTTGTCTTGTGTGACACCGGCACCGAGGAGTCAGCGCTCCTCGGTACACTTGCGGGCTGAATTTTGTGTTTTTGCCTCCTGAAAGTTGCCACATGCCTGCCTACAAACGGATTCTGCTGAAGCTGTCGGGTGAAGCCCTCATGGGCGACGACGCCTTCGGCATCAACCGGGCCACCATCGTGCGCATGGTGGAAGAGATCGCGGACGTCACGCGTCTGGGTGTGCAGGTGGCCATCGTCATCGGTGGCGGCAACATCTTTCGCGGTGTGGCCGGCGGATCGGTGGGCATGGACCGCGCCACCGCCGACTACATGGGCATGTTGGCCACGGTGATGAATTCGCTGGCGCTGGCCGACACCATGGACAAGGCCGGGCTGGTGGCCCGGGTCATGTCGGCCATCGCCATCGAGCAGGTGGTCGAACCTTACGTGCGCCCCAAGGCCCTGCAGTACCTCGAAGAGGGCAAGGTTGTGGTGTTTGCCGCCGGCACGGGCAACCCGTTCTTCACCACCGACACGGCCGCCGCCTTGCGCGGGGCGGAGATCGGTGCGGAAATCGTGCTCAAGGCCACCAAGGTGGACGGTGTGTACAGCGCCGACCCGAACAAGGACCCCACCGCCACACGCTACGCTTCGATCACGTTTGATGAGGCGATGCAAAAGAACCTGCAGGTGATGGACGCCACGGCATTTGCCTTGTGCCGTGACCAGAAGCTGCCGGTCAAGGTGTTTTCGATCTTCAAGCCCGGTGCGCTGCGCGATGTGGTGATGGGCAAGGACGAAGGCACATTGGTTCATGTGTGACGCGCCAAGGCGCTCACCCCTTGCAGAAATGAGGAGTTTTCATGAGCGTTGATGACATTCGCAAAACCGCCGAGCACAAGATGATGCAGTCGGTCGAAGCGTTCAAGAACGGGCTGACCAAGATCCGCACCGGCCGCCCGAACCCGGCACTGCTCGACACGGTGCACGTGGATTACTACGGCGCAATGTTGCCACTGTCGCAGGTGGCCAACCTCACCTTGCTCGACTCGCGCACCATTGGCGTGGCGCCGTGGGAGAAGGGCATGGGCGCCAAGATCGAGAAAGCCATTCGCGAGTCCGACCTCGGCTTGAATCCTTCGAGCCAGGGTGATCTGATCCGCGTTCCCATGCCCCCCATGACCGAAGAGCGCCGCAAGGAACTCACCAAGGTCGTTCGTGGTGACGGCGAAGCCGCCAAGATCGCCATCCGCAACTTGCGACGCGACGCCAACGAACAGGTGAAGAAGCTGGTGAAGGAAAAGCTGGCTTCCGAGGACGACGATCGCCGTTCGCAGGAAGACATACAGAAGCTCACCGACCGGGTCATCAACGAGGTGGACCGCCTCGTCGCGGGCAAGGAACAGGACATCATGGCGGTCTGACCGCCTTTGATAACCGCACGCGACGCCCTGCCACCAATGTCCCCACCCATGCCCAACCAGGACGCACTTGCAGGCTCGCTGCCCCGCCATGTCGCCATCGTGATGGACGGCAATGGCCGTTGGGCGCAAAAGCGCTGGCTGCCACGTGTGGCGGGTCACAAACAAGGCGTTGAAGCCCTGCGACGCGTTGTGAAGGCCTGCCTCGAACGCGAAATACCGGTGTTGACGGTATTTGCGTTCTCGTCGGAAAACTGGAACCGCCCGGTGGAAGAGGTTTCCAGCCTCATGGACCTGCTGGTGCTCGCGCTGTCGCGCGAAGTGCCTTCGCTGGAAGGTAACGGCGTCCGTCTGCACTTTCCGGGTGATCGCCACGGACTCTCCAAGCGCGTGGTTCAAGGCCTGGTGGCGGCCGAGCGCGACACCGCCCACAACCACAAACTGGTGCTCAACGTCTGCTTCAACTATGGCGGTCGCTGGGACATTGCTCAGGCTGCGCGCAAGCTGGCTGCCCAGGGGCTCGAGATCACCGAAGAAAGCCTGAATGGCCAGTTGGCGCTGGCGCATGTGCCCGACCCCGACCTGCTGATCCGTACCGGCGGTGAACTGCGCATCAGCAATTTCCTGCTGTGGCAGGCCGCTTACACCGAACTGGTGTTCACCGAATGTCTGTGGCCAGACTTTGGGCCTGCAGACCTGGACCGTGCCTTGCAGGAATACGCCAACCGCGAACGCCGCTTCGGGCAGACGGCCGAGCAGGTGGGCCAGGCCGAGCCGCTGCTGGCCGTGGGCGGCGATCGACATGCTTAGACAGCGCGTCATCACCGCCTTGCTGCTGCTGGCGGTCCTGTTGCCCGCCCTGTTTTATCCCGCCATCGAACCGTTTGCCGCGCTCACCCTGCTGCTGATCGTGGCTGCGGGTTGGGAGTGGGCCCGTCTGAACGGCGTCGGTTCGCGCTCGGCGTTGGCCCTGGGCTTGGGACTGGGCGTGGTCATGGTGGCCATTTGGCTGTCGGGTGGGCTCGACCAATCCTGGAGAAACATCTGGATGGGTGTCGGCTTGCTGTGGGTTGTGCTGGCGGTGGCCATGCTGGCCCGCGGCGTGTCGGGCTGGGGTGCATGGCCCAAGGGCGTGCGACTCTGGATGGGCCTGGTGCTCATCAGTTGCGCATGGGTTGCCATGGTGCAGGCACGGCTCACCGGTCTTGGATTTCTGTTGTCGGTGCTGCTGCTGGTCTGGATGGCGGACATCGCGGCCTACTTCGGGGGCAAGGCGATGGGACGGCGCAAGCTGGCACCGGGCATCAGCCCGGGCAAGACCTGGGAGGGCGCCATCAGCGGTTTCATCGGTGTGTTCGTGTTGGCTGCATGCTGGCTCTGGGCCGATGCCCAGGGCATGTCCAGCGCGAACAGCCTGTATGCACGGCTCTGGGCCTTTGGCCCGCTTCTGGCCGTGTTGTCGCTGGCCTTTCTGGTCGCGATGAGTGTGGTCGGTGACCTGGTGGAGTCGCTGGTGAAACGCAGCGCGGGTGTCAAGGACTCCAGCGGCCTGTTGCCCGGCCACGGCGGGGTGCTCGACCGGGTCGACGCCTTGCTGCCGGTGTTGCCACTGGCAATGATGCTCACAACCCTTTGACGCCATGAGTTCCACGCAGTCCATCACCGTCCTCGGCTCCACCGGGTCCATCGGCAAAAACACGCTCGACGTGCTGGCGCGCCACCCCGATCGTTACCGGGTCTTCGCGCTCACCGCGTCCACCCAGGTCGACCTGATGCTGGCGCAGTGCCAGCAGTTCTCACCCCGCTACGCGGTGATGGTGAGTGCGGTGCACGCGAAGCAACTGGCCGAGCGCGCACGCGAGCTGGGGCTGGCGGTGCAGGTGCTCTCGGGTGAGCAGGCGCTGTGTGAGGTGTGTACCGATCCCGAGGTCGATGCGGTGATGGCTGCCATCGTGGGAGCGGCGGGTCTGGCCCCCAGTCTGGCCGCTGCCCAGGCGGGCAAGAAGCTCTTGCTGGCCAACAAGGAAGCGCTGGTGGTGGGCGGCGCGCTGTTCATGCAGGCGGTGCGCGACGGTGGCGCGACGCTGCTGCCCATCGACAGTGAACATTCCGCCGTGTTCCAGTCCTTGCCCGAAGATCCGGCCGCGTGGTCGCGTCGCGTGGAAAAGATCGTGTTGACCGCCTCGGGCGGACCGTTTCGCACACGCGATCCACAAACGCTGGCCCAGGTCACGCCCAACGAAGCTTGCGCGCACCCCAACTGGGTGATGGGGCGCAAGATTTCGGTGGACTCGGCCACCATGATGAACAAGGCTCTGGAGGTCATCGAGGCCTGTTACCTCTTTGGCCTGCCACCGGCGCAGATCGAGGTGGTGATCCACCCCCAGAGCGTGATCCATTCCATGGTGCAGTACACCGACGGTTCGGTGGTGGCCCAGCTCGGCACGCCCGACATGCGTGTACCAATCGCCTACGGCCTGGCCTGGCCGGAGCGGATCGCGTCCGGGGCCGCGCCCCTGGACTTCGGCACCCTGGGCGCCCTGACGTTCGAGAAGCCCGACGGTTTGCGCTTTCCCGGGCTGCAGCTGGCCTGGGACGCGTTGCTGGGCCCGACGGGTACCACCGCAGTGCTCAACGCGGCCAACGAGGTAGCGGTGGCGGCTTTTCTCGACCAGCGCCTGCGCTTTGACCAGATTCACGCCATCAACGATGCAACTTTGCAGGCCTTGATCCCCTCCAAGCCCAACGACTTGTCGGACTTGTTGGTCATCGATCAGCAGGCCCGTCGCCTGGCACAGACCCAGGTCGAGCGACTCGCCCGCTGATTCGCCCGGCCCCAGGCGCTGAAGCGACATCCACACCTTCACGACCCGCCCACCATGCTCACTCTCGTTGCTTTTGTGGTTGCTCTCGGCCTCCTGATCGCCGTGCACGAATACGGCCACTACCGCGTGGCGGTGGCTTGCGGCGTGAAGGTGTTGCGCTTCTCGGTGGGCTTTGGCAAGCCGCTGCTGACCTGGCGCAAAAAGGGCAGCTCGACCGAGTTTGTGTTGTGCGCCCTGCCGCTGGGCGGCTACGTGCGCATGCTCGACGAGCGGGAGGCACCGGTCGATGCGTCCGAGCGCCATCTGGCTTTCAACACCCAGCCACTGCGTTCGCGCGCAGCCATCGTGGCAGCCGGCCCGGCGGCCAACCTGTTGCTGGCGGTCGTCCTTTACGCCGTGGTGAACTGGAGCGGTATCGAAGAGCCGAAGCCCGTTCTGGCCAGTCCGTCCATTGGCTCGCTCGCCGAGGCGGCGGGATTGCGCGGGGGGGAATGGGTCTCGCAGGCAGGTCCTGACGAGGACAACCTTGCCGATGTGGGCTCCTTTGAAGACCTGCGCTGGCGCCTGACCCAGGCGGCGCTGTCCAACGAAGACATGACGCTGCGGGTGAGCAACGACGAGGGGGGCGTACCGCGGTCGGTCGTGTTGCCACTCGCAGGGCTCGATGTGCGCGAAGCCGATGCGTCGTTGTTTCAGAAGATCGGCATCACTGGCCCATGGACACAGCCTGTGGTGGGCGAGGTGTTGGCGGGTGGAGCGGCGGAAGCAGCCGGGCTGATCGCCGGCGACACCGTGCGCAGCGTCGACGGGACGACCGTGCCGGACGGTCAACGGTTGCGAGCGCTCATCCGTGCGTCCACCGGCCCCGCGGGGGAAGCGCGTGAGCAGCAATGGTCGGTTGACCGCAATGGGCAGCGCATCACCCTGGCGGTGAAACCTGTGCCCGAGAAGCAGGGCGATGTGTGGGTGGGACGCGTGGGCGCCTACATCGGTGCCGCGCCTCAGATGATGACCGTGCGCCATGGGCCGGTGGACGGCTTGCTCAATGGCGTGGTCCGCACCTGGGAAGTGTCCTGGCTCACGCTCAAGATGATGGGGCGCATGGTGATCGGTGAAGCGTCGATCAAGAACCTCAGTGGACCACTCACGATTGCAGATTACGCGGGCAAATCGGCCAGCCTGGGCATCACCTCTTACATCCTGTTTCTGGCCCTCATCAGTGTGAGTCTCGGCGTGCTGAACCTGCTGCCGCTGCCGGTCTTGGACGGAGGACACCTGATGTATTATCTTTGGGAGGGTGTGACCGGTCGCAGCGTGTCTGACGTCTGGATGGAGCGCCTTCAGCGCGGTGGTGTCGTGGTTCTCATGGCGCTCATGTCCGTTGCCTTGTTCAATGATGTGGCCCGCTTGGCTGGCTGAACACTTTTTCCATGACAAAAAACAAAAACGGTCTGCGCGGCCTGACCCTTTCAGCGCTCGCGGCCGCCATGCTCGGCGCATTGCCCGCCTGGGCCGTTGATCCATTCACCTTGCGCGACATCCGGGTCGAAGGCCTGCAGCGCGTGGAGCCGGGCACGGTGTTCGCCTCGCTGCCGTTTCGCATCGGCGATCAGTACAGCGACGACAAGGGCTCAACCGCCATCCGTTCGCTGTTCGGTTTGGGTCTGTTCAGTGATATCCGCCTGCAGATCAATGGTGATGTGCTGGTCGTGATCGTGGAAGAGCGTCCCACGGTCGCCGACGTGAGCTTTTCCGGCATGAAGGAGTTCGACGACGAGGTCCTCATCAAGGCGTTGCGTGACATCGGCCTGACCGAAGGCCGCCCTTTCGACAAGGCGCTGGCCGACCGGGCCGAGCAGGAACTCAAGCGCCAGTACATCAGCAAGAGCATGTACGCCGCGCAGGTGGTCACCACCGTCACGCCGGGCGAGCGCAACCGGGTCAACCTCAACTTCAGCGTGGTCGAAGGCGATGTGGCGAAGATCAAGGACATCCGGATCGTGGGCAACCAGGCCTTCTCCGAATCCACCTTGCGCAACCTGTTCGATCTGGACACAGGCGGTTGGCTGAGCTGGTACACCAAGTCCGACCGCTACTCGCGCGCCAAGCTCAACGCCGACATCGAGACGCTGCGCTCCTACTACCTCACCCGTGGCTACCTCGAGTTCCGCATCGATTCCACGCAGGTGGCGATCTCGCCCGACAAGCAAGACATGTCGATCACCCTGAACATCACCGAGGGCAACCGCTACGTGGTGTCGTCGGTGGCGCTGGAAGGTGAGTACCTGGGCAAGGAAGAAGAGTTCAAGTCGCTCATCACCCTGCGCGCCGGAGAGGCCTACAACTCCGAAGACGTCACGAGCACGGTGAAGGCTTTCACCGACTACTTCGGTGCCTTCGGTTACGCCTTCGCCCAGGTTGAAGCCACGCCCGAGATCGACCGCGTCAACAAGCGGGTGTCGTTCATCGTGCGCAGCCAGCCCGCTCGGCGCGTTTATGTGCGCCGCATCAACGTCGAAGGCAACAACCGCACGCGAGACGAAGTTGTGCGCCGTGAGTTCCGCCAACTCGAATCGGCCTGGTACGACAGCGACCGCATTCGCCTGTCCCGCGACCGCGTGGACCGCCTGGGTTTCTTCACCGAGGTCGGCATTGACACGCAGCCGGTTGCGGGCTCGCCCGACCAGGTGGATCTCACCATCTCGGTGGTGGAGAAGCCGACAGGCAACCTCTCGCTGGGCGCTGGATACTCGCAAGCCGAAGAGCTTTCCATCATCGCGGGCATCCGCCAGGAGAACGTGTTCGGCTCGGGCAATTACCTCGGCATCGACGTCAACACCAGCAAGTTCAACCGCCAGCTGGTGGTCAGCACGGTGGATCCGTACTTCACACCCGACGGTATTTCGCGCAGCATCGACGCCTACTACCGAACCACGCGCCCTTACGACACCCAGTCCACCACCGACACGGGTGACTACCGCCTCATCACCAAGGGCATGTCCTTGCGATTTGGCGTGCCGTTCACGGAGGCGGACACGGTTTTCTTCGGCGCAGGTATCGAGCAGACAACGATCGAAACCGGCATTTTCTTGCCAGACGCTTACCGTGACTACGCCCGCGAATTTGGCGAGACCAGCAACACCGTTCCATTGACCGTGGGCTGGGCGCGCGACACGCGCGACAGCGCCCTGGTGCCCACCCGCGGCCGCCTGCAGCGTTTCAACACCGAGCTCGGCGTGGCCGGCGACGCACGCTACGTCAAGGCGAACTACCAGTTCCAGCAGTACTTCCCGTTGAGCAAGCAGTACACGCTGGCGTTGAACAGCGAGCTGGGCTTTGGCAAAGGCCTGGGCGGGCGCCCTTACCCCGTGTTCAAGAACTTTTTTGGCGGTGGCCTGGGTTCGGTGCGCGGCTTCGAGCAAGGCACCCTGGGCCCGAGTTCACCCGTCTCGGGCTCTGCGGACACCGTCAACATCGGCGGCAACCGCAGCATCGCACTCAATGCCGAGTTCATCACCCCGTTCCCCGGTGCCGGCAACGACCGCAGCCTGCGCATGTTCGGGTTTGTGGATGTCGGCAACGTGTTCGGCGAGAACGACTCCCGGCCCAACGCCAAAGACCTTCGTGCGTCCGTCGGCGTGGGTCTGAGCTGGATCTCGCCGGTCGGCCCACTCAGATTCGCCATCGCCAACCCCATCCGGAAATTCACCGGCGATAAAATCCAGAAATTCCAGTTTCAGATCGGAACCTCCTTTTGATGAAGACACTATCCAGCCTGTTCAACCGCAAGACGCTCGTTGCCGTGGCCCTGGGGCTCGCAACGCTGGGCGTCGCAGCGCAAGACCTGCGCATCGGTTTTGTGAATCTGGAGCGCATCCTGCGCGACTCCAACTCGGCCAAGGCCGCCCAGACCAAGCTGGAGCAGGAGTTCTCCCGGCGCGAGAAAGAAGTGCAGGGCCTTGCGGCCCAGCTGAAGTCGGCGTCGGAGAAGTTCGAGCGCGAAGCGCCCACCTTGCCCGAAAGCCAGCGCACCACTCGCCAGCGCCAACTGGTCGAGCAAGACCGCGATTTCCAGCGCAAGCAGCGTGAGTTTCAGGAAGACCTGAACATGCGCAAGAACGAAGAACTGCAAAGCGTACTGGAGCGCGCCAATCGCGTGATCCGCCAGGTGGCCGAGGCCGAGAAGTTCGACCTGGTCATCCAGGAAGCCGTCTACATCAACCCCAAGCACGACATCACCGACAAGGTGCTCAGCGGCTTGAACGGCAGCAAGTAAGCCGCAGGATCCGGGTGTGTCGCGGCCACTGGGCTCCATTGTCGAAGCCCTCGGTGGTGAGCTTGTTGGCGCGCCCGACACCCCCATCCAGCGGTTGGCTCCGCTGGCGTCGGCCGAGCCCGATGCGCTGGCTTTCATCGCGAACGCGCGGTACACGGCTCAGATTGCCACCACCCGGGCGGCCTGCCTGATCGTTCCGCCCTTGCTGCGCGAGGCGGCCAGCAAGCGCGGCGCGTGCATCGTCACCGACGACCCCTATCTGTACTTCGCCCGACTCACCCAGTGGTGGCGGCGCGAGCACGCTGCTGTGTCGCCGGCAGCCATACACCCGACTGCGTCGGTGCACCCCACCGCAGAGCTGGCCCAGGATGTCGACGTGGGTGCGTTTGCTGTCATCGGAGCCGGCGTGCGCATCGGTGTTGGTGCGCGCGTGGGTGCGCACTGCGTGCTTGGCGAACATGTGCAGGTGGGTGCGCAAACCCTGCTTCATTCCCGTGTGACTGTGGGCGAACGCTGCTCCTTGGGTGAACGCTGCGTGCTCCATTCGGGTGTGGTCATCGGCGCGGACGGTTTCGGCTTTGCGCCACACCAGGGTGCGTGGATCAAGATCGAGCAACTGGGTGCCGTGCGCATCGGCAACGACGTTGAAATCGGGGCCAACACCTGCATCGACCGCGGTGCGCTGGACGACACCGTGATCGAAGAGGGGGTGAAGCTCGACAACCTGATCCAGATCGGCCACAACGTTCATGTCGGTGCTCACACAGCCATGGCCGGCTGCGTGGGTGTGGCGGGCAGCGCCAACATCGGCTCTGGCTGCACCATCGGTGGTGGTGCGGTGGTGTTGGGGCATTTGAAGATCGCAGATGGCGTGCACGTGTCGGCGGCCTCGGTGGTCACCCGCTCGCTGCTCAAGCCCGGGCACTACACCGGCATGTTTCCCATCGACGACAATGCGACCTGGGAAAAAAATGCTGCGTCTCTCAAGCAGCTCAACCGCATCCGCGAACGCCTCAAGGCCGCCGAAAACGCGATCGAACAAGCCCTCCAGAACAACACAAAGCCATGATGGACATTCACCAGATTCTCAAGCAATTGCCCCACCGCTATCCGTTCCTGCTGGTGGACCGGGTGCTGGAGCTTGAAAAGGGCAAGCGCATCAAGGCGCTGAAAAACGTGACCATCAACGAGCCGTTTTTCGTGGGCCACTTTCCCCACCGCCCGGTGATGCCGGGTGTGCTGATGCTGGAGGCCATGGCGCAAGTCGCGGCCCTGCTGGCATTCGACACGCTGGGTGTGACGCCCGACGACAAGACGGTTTACTACTTCGCCGGCATCGACGGTGCGCGATTCAAGCGTCCGGTGGAGCCGGGCGATCAGCTCGTGATGGACGTGACGCTGGACCGCATGAAGGCCGGCATCTTCAAGTTCAAGGGCATCACCCGCGTGGGCGAGCAGGTGGCTTGCGAAGCCGAGTTGATGTGCACCATGCGCACCATCGCCTGACGGTGGGGGAGGGCGCTCTGTGTCTCTGATCCATCCCACTGCGCTGGTGGACCCGGCCGCCGAACTCGACAGCTCGGTAGCGGTGGGTCCTTACACCGTGATCGGTCCGAACGTGAAGGTCGGTGCGGGCACCACCATTGGCGCACATTGCGTGATCGAAGGTCACACCACCATCGGGCGCGACAACCGCATCTTCCAGTTCAACTCGCTGGGTGCCGTGCCGCAGGACAAAAAGTACGCCGGCGAACCGTGCGAGCTGGTCATTGGCGACCGCAACACAGTGCGAGAGTTCTGTACCTTCAACATCGGCTCACCCGGCGACCGCGCCGTGACCCAGATCGGCAACGACAACTGGATCATGGCCTACGTGCACCTGGCGCACGACTGCGTGGTGGGCAACCACACCATCTTCGCCAACAACTCCCAGCTCGCAGGCCATGTGGTGGTGGACGACTGGGTGATCCTCGGTGGCTTCACGGTCGTGCACCAGTTCGTGCGTGTGGGCGCGCACGCCATGACGGCCATGTGTTCGCTGCTGTTTGCCGATCTGCCGCCGTTTGTGATGTGCCAGGGCCAGCCGGCCCAGGCCCGTTCGATGAACTTCGAAGGCCTGCGCCGCCGGGGTTTTTCGCCCGAGCGCATCGCAGCCGTGAAGGGCATGCACAAGGCGCTGTACCGCGAGGACCTGAAGCTGGAACAGTCGGTGGAGCGCATCCGTGCGCTGACCGGGAAGACGCCCGAAGCCGCCCCCGACGTCGAGATGATGTTGAATTTCCTGGGCCAGGTGTCGCCCCAGCGCGGCATCGTGCGCTGATCCCGGCATGACGTCTTCCAAACGTTTTGCCCTGGTGGCGGGCGAAACGTCGGGCGATCTGCTCGCGGGCCTTTTGCTCGGCGGTGTGCGGCAGCGCTGGCCCGATCTGCAGTCGTTCGGCATCGGTGGCTCGCAAATGGCGGCGCAAGGCTTCAAGGCCTGGTGGCCCAGCGAGAAGCTCGCGGTGCGCGGCTATGTCGAGGTGTTGCGCCATTACCGCGAGATCGTCGGCATCCGTGCGCAGCTGCAGCAGCGCCTGTTGTCCACCGACCGGCCCGACGTGTTCATCGGTGTCGATGCACCCGATTTCAATCTCGACCTGGAGGCCAACCTGAAGGCGGGCGGCGTGCGCACCGTGCATTTCGTCTGTCCGTCCATCTGGGCCTGGCGTGCCGAACGGGTCGAGAAGATCCAGCGCAGTGCCGACCATGTGTTGTGCATCTTTCCGTTCGAACCCGAGCTGCTCGCCCGGCACAACATTGCCGCCACCTACGTGGGGCACCCGCTGGCCAATGTGATTCCATTGGAGCCCGACCGGGCTGCGGCCAGAGTTGCCCTGGGGCTGCGCAATGAAGACACCGTGGTCGCCATCCTGCCGGGCAGTCGGGCGTCCGAGGTGCAGTACCTGGCGCAGGTGTTTTTTGAAGCCGCTGTGCGTTTGCGCAGTGCGTGCCCAGGCATCCGGTTTGTGGTGCCGGCCGTGCCGGCGCTGCGCGAGCGCGTCGAGGCCGCGGCCCGCAGCGCGGGCCTGGGCGCCGAACTGCAGGTGATCGCGGGCCAGTCCCACACCGCGCTGGCCGCCTGCGATGTGACCTTGATCGCCAGCGGAACGGCCACACTGGAAGCCGCGCTGTTCAAACGTCCCATGGTGATTGCCTACAACATGAACTGGTTGTCGTGGCAGATCATGCGGCGCAAGCAGTTGCAGCCCTGGGTGGGCCTGCCCAACATCCTGTGCAACGACTTTGTGGTGCCTGAGCTTTTGCAGGAGGCGGCCACGCCGCAAGCGTTGGCCCAAGGTGTGCTGGAGTGGATCGACGCGCCTGAGAGAATCGACGCTTTGCAGCAGCGCTTCTCCGAGCTGCACCACACCCTGCGGCGCGACACCGCCCAACTGGCCACCGATGCGATCGAAAAAGTTCTTGAAGGCTGAGCAGGCCAGTCTGGTCTGGGATGTGCCCGGGCTGGTGGCCGGCGTGGACGAAGCCGGGCGCGGACCGCTGGCCGGGCCGGTGGTGGCGGCGGCCGTGATCCTGGACGATCTCAAGCCGATCAAAGGCCTGGCCGACTCGAAACAGCTCACCGCAATGCGCCGTGAGCGCCTGTACGACGAGATCCGCGCCAAGGCGCTGTGCTGCAGCATCGCACTGGCGTCGGTGGAAGAAATTGACGAACTCAACATCCTGCAAGCCACCATGCTGGCCATGCGCCGCGCGGTGCTTGGCTTGCGGTTGAAACCGACCAAGGTGCTGGTGGACGGCAACCGCCTGCCGGCGCTGGACGTGCTGGCCGAGGCCATCGTGTCGGGTGATGCGCTGGTGCCCAGCATCTCTGCCGCCTCCATCCTCGCCAAAGTCACGCGCGACCGCATGCTGTGTGAACTGCATTTGCAGCACCCCGAGTACGGCTTCAACCGGCACAAGGGTTACGGCACGGCCGAACATTTGCGCGCGCTGCAGACCCATGGGGCCCTGCCCATGCATCGGCGCTCGTTTGCCCCCGTGGCCCGGGCGCTGGCCCTTGCCAGCCAGCAACAGAACGCACCCGCATGAGCGAACCCACCGTCATCACTTCGCGCGACAACGCGCTGCTCAAACGCCTGCGTGTGCTGGCGCAGGACAACACCGCCTACCGCAAGCAGGGGCAGGTCTGGCTGGAAGGTGATCACCTCTGCCGGGCCTTGCTGGCACGCGGCCACCGGCCCGCCATGGCTGTGTTCACCGACGATTTCTGGGTGCAGGCGCCGCACGACCTGCGCGACGCGTCCGACCACATCGTCACCGTGCCTCGCGCGCTCATGGCCTCCATCAGCGGGCTCGAGTCCCCGGCCGGTGTGGGGTTTGTTTGGGATCTGCCCAAGGCCACGGGGCTGAACACGGGACAGTCCGCCGTGGTGCTGGACTGCCTGCAGGACGCCGGCAACGTGGGTTCGATCCTGCGCAGTGCGGCGGCCTTCGGCTTTGGCCAGGTGCTCGCACTCAAGGGCACAGCCGCCCTCTGGTCGCCCAAGGTGTTGCGTGCGGGCATGGGTGCGCACTTTGCCCTGCGTTTGGTGGAAGGCCTGTCGGTCGAAGACCTGGTCGCGCTCGAAGTGCCATTGCTGGTGACCAGCTCACACCAGGGTGATCTGCTGCACAAGGCCGTTTTGCCATGGCCATGCGCCTGGGTGCTGGGGCACGAAGGGCAGGGCGTGAGTTCTGGACTGGAAGCCATGGCCGCGCAGTCGGTGCGCATTGCACAGCCGGGCGGGGAAGAGTCGCTCAACGTGGCGGCTGCCGCCGCCGTCTGTCTGCACGCGAGCGCAACGGCCATGAGGTGAACGTGGGGCCTGCAGATCCGGCGCCGGGCCGCCCCAAGCCGGATCAGCCCCCTCGGGGGCAGCGGACCTCGCGAAGCGGGGGAGCTTGGGGGACGACATATAATTCCGGGGTTTACCCGCAATCAGCGCAACGCGCGCTCACCCCGGTTCCTCACCCCAGGCTTCCTTCCGTCCGAGTCCCCAGCAAGTGAGGGGCAGGGCGGGTGCGAAGCCTGCGCGGCACCAACCGCCGGTGGCCTGTGTTTCGCCCCACTTCTGGAGTCCCATCCGTGCTTCCCGTCCACCCGAAAGCCCTTCTCGCGCTCGCCGACGGCACGGTCTTTACAGGCGTCTCCATCGGCGCCACCGGTCAGACCACGGGTGAGGTGGTGTTCAACACCTCGCTCACCGGCTACCAGGAAATCCTCACCGATCCGAGTTACTGCCAGCAGATCGTGACCCTCACGTATCCGCATATCGGCAACACCGGCATCAACGCCGAAGACGTCGAAGCCAGCCGCATTCACGCCGCCGGCCTGATCATCAAAGACCTGCCCCTGCTGGCCTCCAACTTCCGCAGCACCGAAACGCTCTCGCACTACCTGCAGCGCGAAGGCACGGTGGCCATTGCCGACCTCGACACCCGCGCCCTCACGCGCCGCCTGCGAACCCACGGCGCGCAAAACGGCTGCATCGTCGCGCTGCCGGCTGGCGAGGCGATCACCGACGCGCACCGCGCAGCGGCCGTGGCCGCTGCGAAGGCCGCGCCCAACATGGCCGGTCAAGACCTGGCCAAGGTGGTCTCGGCCACCGAGCCCTACGCCTGGACGCAGACCGAGTGGCAACTCGGCTTTGGTTACGGCGAGCAGATCGCGCCGCGTTTCCATGTGGTGGCGTACGACTTCGGCGTGAAGAACAACATCCTGCGCATGTTGGCGCAGCGCGGCTGCAAGATCACCGTGGTGCCCGCGCAGACGCCCGCATCCGACGTGTTCAAGCTCAAGCCCAACGGCGTGTTCCTCTCCAACGGCCCGGGCGACCCTGAGCCTTGCGACTACGCCATTGCGGCCACGCGCGAGATCGTCGAAGCCGGTGTGCCCACCTTCGGCATCTGCCTGGGCCACCAGATCCTGGCGCTGGCCAGCGGTGCCAAGACCTTCAAGATGAAGTTCGGCCACCACGGCGCCAACCACCCGGTGAAAGACCTGGACAACGGCCGCGTCTCCATCACCAGCCAGAACCACGGTTTTGCGGTGGATGAGAAGGACCTGCCCGCCACACTGCGTGCCACCCACGTGAGCCTGTTCGACGGCACGCTGCAAGGCCTGGCCCGCACCGACAAGCCGGCCTTCTGCTTCCAGGGTCACCCCGAGGCATCGCCCGGCCCGCACGACATCGGTTATCTGTTCGACCGTTTCATCGACCTCATGCAAGCCCGCGTGAGCGCCACCGTCTGAGGCCATCGCCATGAAGCTCTTCAGTTTTCCTGTGTTCGCCATCGAGAAAGCCATCGGCAAACGCATGTTGACGCTGGAGGCGCCGCACAAGGACTGGTTTGCCCAGCGCTGGGCGCAAAAGCCCTACCGCAAGGCGTTTCTGGAGAACAAGGCCATGCCGCTGGTGACGCTGCTGGCCAAGGGCAAGACCTGGGACGACGAGACCTTCAACACCGAGCTGGCGGCCTGGGACGCGCGTTTTTACGACGCAGAGATTGAAGTGCTGCGCCCCCTGATCGAAGGCGACGGCCTGCTGCAGCTGATGCAGAAAAACGTGCCGGCCGAGCGATTGCAGGCCTTGCTGAACACACTGGACACCCAGCGTCAGGCCTGAGCGCACGCTCCCGGCCGACGCAAACACAGCGAACCCCATGCCCAAAAGAACCGACATCCAAACCGTCCTCATCATCGGCGCTGGCCCGATCATCATTGGCCAGGCCTGTGAGTTCGACTACTCCGGCGTGCAGGCTTGCAAGGCCCTGCGCGAAGAGGGCTACAAGGTCGTGCTGATCAACAGCAATCCCGCGACCATCATGACGGACCCGGCCACCGCCGACGTCACCTACATCGAGCCCATCACCTGGCAGACGGTGGAGAAGATCATTGCCAAGGAGCGTCCGCTCGCCCAAGGCGGTTTCGCCATCCTGCCCACCATGGGTGGCCAAACGGCGCTGAACTGCGCGCTCGATCTCTGGCGCAACGGCGTGCTGGCGAAGTACGACGTGGAGCTGATCGGCGCCACGCCCGAAGCGATCGACAAGGCCGAAGACCGCCTGAAGTTCAAGGACGCCATGACCAAGATCGGTCTGGGTTCGGCGCGCTCGGGCATTGCCCACAGCCTGGAAGAGGCCTGGGGCGTGCAGAAGACCGTGGGCTTCCCCGTGGTGATCCGCCCCAGCTTCACGCTGGGTGGCACCGGTGGCGGCATTGCCTACAACCCCGAAGAGTTCGAGACCATCTGCAAGCGCGGCCTGGAAGCCTCGCCCACCAACGAGCTGCTGATCGAAGAGTCGCTGCTCGGGTGGAAGGAGTACGAGATGGAAGTGGTGCGCGACAAGGCGGACAACTGCATCATCGTCTGCTCGATCGAGAACCTGGACCCCATGGGCGTGCACACCGGTGACTCCATCACCGTTGCACCCGCGCAGACGCTGACCGACAAGGAATACCAGATCCTGCGCAACGCCTCGCTGGCCGTGCTGCGCGAGATCGGTGTGGACACCGGCGGCTCCAACGTGCAGTTCTCCATCAACCCGGCCGACGGCCGCATGGTGGTGATCGAGATGAACCCGCGCGTGTCGCGCTCCTCGGCACTGGCTTCCAAGGCCACGGGTTTTCCCATCGCCAAGGTGGCGGCCAAGCTGGCCATCGGCTACACGCTGGACGAACTGCGCAACGAAATCACGGGCGGCGCCACGCCGGCGTCGTTCGAGCCGTCGATCGACTACGTGGTCACCAAGATCCCGCGTTTTGCCTTCGAAAAATTCCCCACCGCCGACAGCCGCCTGACCACGCAGATGAAGAGCGTGGGCGAGGTCATGGCCATGGGCCGCACCTTCCAGGAATCGTTCCAGAAGGCCTTGCGTGGTCTTGAAGTGGGCGTGGACGGCATGAACGAGAAGACGCAGGACCGCGAGACGCTGGAGCGCGAACTCGGCGAGCCCGGCCCCGACCGCATCTGGTACGTGGGCGACGCGTTTGCCGCCGGCTGGACCATGGAAGAAGTCCACCAGTTCACCAAGATCGATCCGTGGTTCCTGGTGCAGATCGAAGAGATCGTGAAGATCGAGCTCGCGCTGGAGAAAACCAGCCTGGAAGCGATCGACGCCGAAACACTGCGCGGGCTGAAGAAGAAGGGCTTCTCCGACCGCCGCCTGGCCAAGCTGCTCAAGACCAACGACCAGTCCGTGCGCGAGCGCCGCATCGCCGAAAACATCCGCCCGGTCTACAAGCGCGTGGACACCTGCGCGGCGGAATTCGCCACCGACACCGCCTACCTGTACTCCACGTACGAAGGCCACGGCGACGGCGAGTGTGAAGCCGAGCCAACGAACAACAAGAAGATCATGGTGCTGGGCGGTGGCCCCAACCGCATCGGCCAGGGCATCGAGTTCGACTACTGCTGCGTGCACGCCGCGCTCGCCATGCGCGAAGACGGCTTTGAGACCATCATGGTCAACTGCAACCCCGAAACCGTGTCGACCGACTACGACACCTCGGACCGCCTGTACTTCGAGCCGCTCACGCTCGAAGACGTGCTGGAAATCGTGGACAAGGAAAAGCCGCTGGGCGTGATCGTGCAGTACGGCGGCCAGACGCCCTTGAAGCTCGCGCTGGGTCTCGAAGCAGCCGGCGTGCCCATCATCGGCACCAGCCCCGACATGATCGACGCCGCCGAAGACCGCGAGCGTTTCCAGCAACTGCTGCACACGCTGGGCCTGCGCCAGCCACCCAATGCCACCGCACGTGCCGAGCCCGAGGCGCTTGAAAAAGCCGCCGCGCTGGGCTACCCGCTGGTGGTGCGCCCCAGCTATGTGCTGGGTGGCCGTGCGATGGAAATCGTGCACGAGCAGCGCGACCTGGAGCGCTACATGCGCGAAGCGGTCAAGGTGAGCCACGATTCGCCAGTGCTGCTCGACCGGTTCCTGAACGACGCCATCGAGTGCGACGTGGATGCGATCCGCGACCACACCGGACGCGTGTTCATCGGCGGCGTGATGGAGCACATCGAACAGGCCGGCGTGCACAGCGGTGACTCCGCCTGCTCGCTGCCACCTTACTACCTGAGCAAGGCCACGGTGGACGAGCTCAAGCGCCAGACCGCAGCCATGGCAGCAGGCCTGAACGTGATCGGCCTGATGAACGTGCAGTTCGCCATTCAAGAGGTGGACGGCCAGGACGTCATCTACGTGCTGGAGGTGAATCCACGCGCCTCGCGCACCGTGCCCTTTGTCTCCAAGGCCACCGGCATCCAGCTGGCCAAGGTGGCCGCGCGCTGCATGGCCGGCCAGTCGCTTGACGACCAGGGCATCGGTGCTGAAGTCACGCCGCCGTATTTCAGTGTCAAGGAGGCCGTGTTCCCGTTCGTGAAGTTCCCGGGCGTGGACACCATCCTCGGCCCGGAGATGAAGTCCACCGGTGAGGTCATGGGCGTGGGCAAGACCTTTGGTGAGGCCTTCGTGAAGAGCCAGCTGGGTGCCGGCACCAAGCTTCCGACCTCGGGCAAGGTGTTCCTCACTGTGAAGAACAGCGACAAGCCGCGCGCGGTCGAGATTGGTCGTCAGCTTGTGGCCATGGGCTTCGAGCTGGTGGCCACGCGTGGCACGGCGGCGGCCATCAGCGCCGCTGGTGTGGCGGTGCAGACGGTGAACAAGGTCACCGAAGGCCGCCCGCACATTGTCGACATGATCAAGAACGGCGACATCGCGCTGGTGGTCAACACGGTGGAAGAGCGCCGCAACGCCATCACCGATTCCCGCGCCATCCGCACCTCGGCCCTGCTGGCCCGGGTGACCACCTTCACCACCATCGCCGGCGCAGAAGCGGCTGTGGAAGGCATGCAGTACATCGACAGCCTGGGTGTGATTTCGGTGCAGGAAATGCACGCGCAGCTCTGAGCCCGGTGCGGGTTCATCCCGGTTGAGCCCATCGGCTCGACCGGGGCATAATCGATTCCAGTACACCGCCGACCGGCAACGCTCGGCGGTTTCCTTTTGTATTGACGCAGACGCACAGACGGCTGCAACCCGATTTCCGGAGGATCCCATGGCCACCATGCCCATCACCAAACGCGGCGCTGAAAAACTCAAGGAAGAGCTGCACCGCTTGAAGACCGTGGACCGCCCCTGGGTGATCAACGCGATCGCCGAAGCACGTGCGCAGGGCGACCTGAGCGAAAACGCGGAGTACGACGCCGCCAAGGACCGCCAGGGTTTCATCGAAGGCCGTATCGCCGAGATCGAAGGCAAGCTCTCTGCCGCGCAGATCATCGATCCGACGGCCGTGGACGCGGGTGGCAAGGTGGTGTTCGGCGCCACGGTGGAGCTGGAAGACGAAGCCAGCGGCGCGGCCGTGACCTACCAGATCGTGGGTGAAGACGAGGCCGACCTCAAACTGGGGCTGGTGAACATTGGCAGCCCGATTGCGCGTGCCTTGATTGGCAAGGAAGAGGGCGATGTGGCCGAGGTGCAGGCCCCGGGCGGGACCAAGCGCTTCGAGATTGTGGCCGTGCGCTACGCCTGATGCCGCAGCAACGGTTGGCTGTGTTCGTCGCCGCCCTGTGGTGGGGCGGCATTTCGGCACTGAGTTTTCTGGCAGTGCCTTTGCTTTTTGCCAGCTTGGGCAGCCCGGCCATGGCCGGCCCGGTGGCGGCAAGGATCTTTTCGCTGCAATGCTGGGCCGGCCTTGTGCTGGGCATGGCGCTGCTGCTGATGCTGCGCCGCTGGCGTGGCGAAGGCGTCGCCATCGCGCCCTCCGCACTCACCACCATGGGCTTTGTGCTGTTCGCGATGCTGCTCGCGCTGGTGCAGGAATTCGGCGTGGCCCAGAACATCGTCACCGCGCGCGCCAGCGGCGGCAACCTGCGCCTGTGGCACGGGGTGGGCACGGTGATGGTGCTCGGGCAGTGGCTGTGTGCCGGTGCCGTCTTGTGGCGTCTCAGCGCGCCACGCAGCGAACAGGTTTAGGCCACGAGGCGTTCGGCGGATTCGAGGGTGTTGACCATCAGCATGGTGATGGTCATGGGGCCCACACCGCCGGGCACGGGCGTGATGTAGCCCGCGACGTCTTTCACGCCGTCAAAGTCCACATCGCCGCACAGCTTGCCTTCGTCGTTGCGGTTCATGCCGACGTCGAGCACCACGGCGCCGGGTTTGACCATGTCGGCGGTGAGCACGTTGCGCTTGCCCACTGCTGCGACGATCACATCGGCCTGCAGTGTCAGCGCTTTCAGGTCTTTCGTAGCGCTGTGGCAGATGGTGACGGTGGCGTTCTGCTGCAGCAGCATGAGCGCCATGGGCTTGCCCACGATGTTGCTGCGACCGATCACCACCGCGTGCTTGCCCTTGAGCTCGCAGCCGATGCTCTCCAGCATCTTCATGCAGCCGTAGGGCGTGCAGGGCCAGAAGCCGGGCATGCCGGTCATGAGCGCACCGGCGCTGGCAATGTGGAAACCATCCACATCCTTGGCCGGTGAGATCGCTTCGATCACCTTCTGCGCGTCGATGTGCGCGGGCAGCGGCAGCTGTACCAGGATGCCGTGGATGGTGGCGTCGGCATTGAGCGCGTCCACACGCGCAAGCAGCTCGGCTTCGGTCATGGTGGCGGGCCAGCGCTCCAGCACCGAGTGCATGCCGGTGTCTTCGCAGGCCTTGACCTTGTTGCGCACGTACACCTGCGATGCTGCGTTTTCACCCACCAGGATCACCGCCAGGCCGGGTGTGATGCCTTTGGCTTTCAAGGCGGTGACGCGCGCAGTCACGTCGGCGCGAAGTTGGCGGGAAAGGGCGTTGCCGTCGATGAGTTGTGCGGTCATGGGGTGAGCGGGCTGCGGTTGAAATGGAAACGCCCGCCGGGAAGGGCGGGCGTTGATCGGGTCTGTGGGTCGGAGTGTCAGGCCTTGGCCGGGGTCTGCCCCAGCGCGATCTTGAGCAGGTCGGCCACGGTGTTGGCGCCGAGTTTTTCCATGATGTTGGCGCGGTGCGCCTCCACCGTCTTGATGCTGATGCCCAGGTCGTCGGCGATCTGTTTGTTGAGCCGGCCAGCCACGATGCGTTCCAGCACCTGGGCTTCCCGGCTGGTGAGCTTGGAGAGCAGGGCGTCGCGGCTCACCGCCTGCTGGTGGGTGGTGAAGGCTTCGCGGGCACGTTCGAGCATGCGCTCCACCAGCGTGACCAACTGGTCTTCCTTGAACGGCTTCTGGATGAAGTCGAGCGCGCCCTTCTTCATCGATTCCACCGCCATGGGCACGTCGCCGTGGCCGGTGATGAAGACGATGGGCAAAGGCGACTGGCGTTCGATCAGCCGCTCTTGCAGCTCCATGCCGGTCATGCCGCCCATGCGGATGTCGGCGATCAAACAAGCGACCTCACGGGCGTCGTACCGGCTGAGGAAAGCTTCGGCCGATTCGAAGCAGCGGACCCGGAAGTCCTTGCCCTCGAGCAACCATTGAAGTGAGTCGCGCACCGCCTCGTCGTCATCAACGACATAAACAGTGCCTTTTTTCGGGATCAAACTCATCTCGCTCTTTCTGTGTCCGTCACCGGCTCTGTGGCAGGTCCGGTTGATGCGTCGCCAACTTTCAATCTGGACACCACGGGGATCCAGAAACTGAAGCAGCAACCCACAACCTCTTCCCCATTGTAGATGTTGTGCACTTGCATCCTTCCGTGGTGGGATTCGACGATGCTGCGGCACAGCTTGAGGCCGATGCCCATGCCCTCGCTCTTGGTGCTGTAGAAGGCTTCGTAGATGCGTTCGATCATCTCGTCGGGCACGCCGTTGCCCGAATCGCGCACAGAGAATTCGACCACCTCCACATCGTCCTGGCGGCGTGGTCCCACGCGCAATTCCACGTAGCGCTCCCCGGGCGCACGCCCCGCCTGCATGATGGCTTCGCCCGCGTTCTTCAACAGATTGATCAGCACCTGTTCGATCAGGATCGGATCGACCATGAGGCTGGGCAGGCGTGCAGCCACATAGGGGGACAAGCGCACCTGGTGGCGTCGCAGCTCGATGTCGGCCAGTTCGATCGCGTTGCTCACCATCTGCGCCACGTCGGAGGGCGCGGGGTTGGGTTCGCTGCGCTTCACGAAGGCCTTGATGCGCTGGATGATCTGGCCTGCGCGCTGCGCCTGGCGCGCAGTTTTCTCCAGCGCGCCCAGCAGGTCTTGTGTGCTGATCTTGTTTTCGTTGACGCGCGTGATCATGCCGTTGCAATAGTTGCTGATGGCGGTGAGAGGCTGGTTGAGTTCGTGCGCCACGCTCGATGCCATCTCCCCCATGGTGATCAGGCGGCTGGCGGTTTGCGCGCGTTCGGCCTGGCGCGAAGCCTGCTCTTCGGCATAACGGCGCGGCGTGATGTCACTGGCGATCACCATCTGGGCCAGACGCCCGTCGACCCAGGTCAGGTAACGCGTGCGCACCTCCAGCCAGCGGTCGAGCTCTTCCACGAACACCTCGGCGTTTTCCGCGCCGGCATCCGTCAAGGTTTCGGTGGGCATGCCCGCAAACGCGTCCACCGCATCACCGTCGTCGGGGCTGGGTGTGGGCTGGTTGCCCGCCAGGTCCACCAGGTGGCGGTGACCCTGGCCGCGGGTGCCGAACCACATGCGGTACATCTTGTTGGCGAACAGCATCTCGTCGCTGCCCAGCGGTGCCACCGAAACGGCGGAGTCGAGCGACTCCAGCACCGTGGTGAAGCGTTCATAGGACGCCGAGAGCTCTTCGCGGATGCGCTTGGGCTCGGTGATGTCGGTCATCGAGGTCATCCAGCCGGTCTGGTGGCCCTTGGGGTCGATCAGGGGCGACACATACATGCGTGCATCGAAGATGCTGCCGTCGCGCCTTTGCACGCGCACCTCGAAGCCGCCGGGCGTGGACCGTCCACGGAGTTCGTCTTCCAGGCGGGCGGTGAGCTGGTCGTGGTCTTCGTCGGGCCAGTAGGGGAACGGAGCGGTGCGCCCCACCAGTTCGCCTTCGGTCCACCCCGTCATGGAGCAGAAAGCCGGGTTCACGTAGGTGATGCGGCCCTGCATGTCGAGCGCACGCATGCCGGTGAGCATGGAGTTTTCCATGGCTCGGCGGAAGTTGGTTTCGGACACCAATGCCTGCTGCGCCTGAACGCGGCGGCGCGTGTGGCGCCAGGTGCCCAGCAGCATCCACACGGTGAGCGCGGACAGCGCGCCGATCACCCAGAAGAAGCCGCTGCCGACGATGTCCTGCGAGGTGCGGTAGCCCTGGGCCTTCACGATCAGGCCGTTCCCCACTGGCGAGACGGGCACCTCGTGTTCCAACGGCGGATTCGACCACGGCAGCAGGCGCAGCACTTCGCTCGGCGCCTGCAGGCTGCCCGCGAGCACCTGGCCGCGGTCGTCCACCAACGCGACGGCGTAGCGCGCCATGATCTCCGGCGGCATGCCGAAGCGCATGAGGCCGTCGATGGCGTACTCGCCCATGACGGTGCCGGCAAAGCGCCCTTGTTCGCTCAGCGGCACATGCAACATCAGCGTGGCGTTGCGCGGGTCCTGCGTTTCCAGCGGGCGCGAATAGGTGGGCTGGCGCAGGTCACGTGCGAGGTCGAAGGTGCCGTCGGTTTCGTTGGGCGAGAGCGTGCTGCCGGTGGGCCGCATCAGGCGCAGCGGTGCACTGGGCGATGCGTAGCTTGCGAGCACGTTGCGACGGGCGTCGACCCAGGTCACAGCCTGCAGCTCGGGGAACTGGCTCACCAAGGCCTCGACCTGAAACACGAACTCTTCCGTGTCGATGTCCCGGTTGTCGATTTCGCGGGCCAGGCGCATCAGCTGTTCCTGACGCTCCAGCAGCCGCAGCCGCAGCCGCTGCTGTGCGTACTCCACGTCGCGCGTGACGGCTTCCTGTTCTCGCTCCAGTTCCTCGAACCGCAGGTAGGTGATGGCCACGACGATGGCCGAGAGGAACAGCAGCACCGACAGCAGCGGCGCCAACGTGGCAAAGCGATCCTGGCGCGAAGGCGGAAGGCGGCGCCACCAGCGTTTCCACCAAGGGCTCTGGGCGGCTTGGGGCGTGGTTGACGACGGCGAGGAGGGGGCTGGACTCATACCCCACCGAGTCTAAGTGAGCAGGCCCTGTTTGCTCCGATTTGTGAAGCGCCCGGGCGTTGCCATCGCGTTTTTGCGCGCCGCATAGATTTCATAATGTAGAAAGTAAAAGCACATATTGAAATCTGGAAAACATTGTGGGAAACTCCGTGACAGCACGGAACGCCCCCCGTAAGCTCGATTTCAATCAACAGGAGACAAATATGGCAGCGAACAACGCGCAGGACGGCCGCGGCGCCGGCGACCTGGATACCCAGGAAACCCGCGAATGGATGGAGGCGCTGGGCGCCGTGATCGAGCGGGAGGGCCCGGAACGCGCCCACTTCCTGCTGGAGCAGTTGCTCGAAGAAGCCCGCCAGCACAGCATCGACCTGCCGTTCTCGGCCACCACGGGCTATGTGAACACCATCGAGCCCAACCAGGAAGAGCGTTGCCCCGGCAACATCGAGATCGAAGAGCGCCTGCGCGCCTACATGCGCTGGAACGCCATGGCCATGGTGGTCAAGGCCAACCGCCACAACCCCGAAGACGGTGGTGACCTCGGCGGCCACATCGGTTCGTTTGCGTCTCTGGCCCACATGTTCGGCGCGGGCTTCAACCATTTCTGGCACGCCGAGAGCGAGAACCACGGCGGCGACTGCCTCTACATCCAGGGCCACGTGTCGCCCGGCGTTTATGCCCGCGCCTACCTGGAAGGCCGCCTGAGCGAGGAGCAACTGCTCAACTTCCGCCAGGAGGTGGATGGCAAGGGCCTTTCCAGCTACCCGCACCCCAAGCTGATGCCCGAGTTCTGGCAGTTCCCCACGGTGTCCATGGGCCTGGGCCCGCTGATGGCGATCTACCAGGCGCGTTTCCTCAAGTACCTGCACGCCCGCGGTATCGCCAACACCGAAAACCGCAAGGTCTGGGTGTTCTGCGGTGACGGTGAAATGGACGAAGTCGAGTCGTTGGGCGCGATCAGCCTGGCCGCACGCGAGAACCTCGACAACCTGATCTTCGTGGTGAACTGCAACCTGCAGCGCCTGGACGGTCCGGTGCGCGGCAACGGCAAGATCATCCAGGAACTCGAAGGTGAGTTCCGGGGCTCCGGCTGGAACGTGATCAAGCTGCTGTGGGGCAGCGAGTGGGACTCGCTGCTGGCGCGAGACAAGGACGGTGCGCTGCGCAAGATCATGATGGACACGGTCGATGGCGATTACCAGGCCTTCAAGGCCAACGACGGTGCCTACGTGCGCAAGCACTTCTTCGGCCGTGATCCGAAGACGCTGGAAATGGTGGCCCACCTCAGCGACAACGACATCTGGAACCTCAAGCGCGGCGGCCACGACCCACAAAAGGTCTACGCGGCGTACCACAAGGCGGTCAACCACAAGGGCCAGCCGACCGTGCTGCTGATCAAGACCGTCAAGGGCTTCGGCATGGGCAAGTCGGGCGAAGGCAAGAACACGGTGCACCAGACCAAGAAGCTCACCGACGAAGACATCAAGATCTTCCGCGACCGCTTCAACCTGCCGATCCCGGACAGTGAACTGTCGAAGATCCCGTTCTACAAGCCGGCCGACGACACGCCGGAAATGCGCTACCTGCACGAGCGCCGCCAGGCCCTGGGCGGGTACCTGCCCAAGCGCCGCGTGAAGGCCGACGAGAGCTTCACCGTGCCCTCCATCGAGACCTTCAAGGCCGTGATGGAGCCGACCGTGGAAGGCCGTGAGATCTCGACCACGCAGGCCTACGTGCGCTTCCTCACCCAGCTGCTGCGCGACCAGGCCCTGGGTCCGCGCATCGTGCCCATCCTGGTCGACGAGGCGCGCACCTTCGGCATGGAAGGCCTGTTCCGCCAGATCGGCATCTACAACCCCGCAGGTCAGAACTACACACCGGTCGACAAGGACCAGGTCATGTACTACAAGGAAGACAAGGCCGGGCAGATCCTGCAGGAAGGCATCAACGAGGCCGGCGGCATGAGCAGCTGGATCGCAGCCGCCACGAGCTACAGCACGAGCAACCGCATCATGGTGCCGTTCTACGTGTACTACTCGATGTTCGGTTTCCAGCGCATCGGAGACCTGGCCTGGGCGGCGGGCGACATGCAGGCGCGCGGTTTCCTGCTGGGCGGCACTTCCGGGCGCACGACGCTCAACGGCGAAGGCCTGCAGCACGAAGACGGCCACAGCCACATCCTGGCCGGCACGATCCCCAACTGCATCAGCTACGACCCGACGTTTGCACACGAAGTCGGCGTGATCCTGCACCACGGTTTGAAGCGCATGGTGGAGAAGCAGGACAACGTCTTCTACTACCTGACCCTGCTGAACGAGAACTACGCCATGCCCGGCCTCACGCCCGGCACCGAAGACCAGATCATCAAGGGCATGTACCTCTGCAGGGAGGGTGCCAAGCTCACGCCGCGCGTTCAGCTTCTCGGCTCCGGCACCATCCTGCGCGAATCGATTGCCGCGCAGGAACTGCTGGAAAAAGACTGGGGCGTGGCCGCCAACGTGTGGAGCTGCCCGAGCTTCAACGAGCTCACCCGCGACGGCCAGGACGCCGAGCGCTGGAACCTGCTGCACCCCACCGAGCCGCAGCGTGTGTCGTTCGTGGCGCAGCAGCTGGAAAAACACACCGGCCCCGTGGTGGCGTCCACCGACTACATGAAGAACTACGCCGAGCAGATCCGCCCATTCATTCCCAAAGGCCGCACCTACAAGGTATTGGGCACCGACGGATTCGGTCGCAGCGACTTCCGCAGCAAGCTGCGTGAGCACTTCGAGATCAACCGCCACTACATCGTGGTGGCCGCACTCAAGGCGCTGAGCGAAGAGGGCACGGTGCCGGTGGCCAAGGTGGCCGAAGCCATTGCCAAGTACGGCATCAAGGCCGACAAGATCAACCCGCTGTACGCCTGATACGGCGAGGAGACAAGAACATGGCACTCATAGATGTGAAGGTCCCGGACATCGGCGACTTCGACGAGGTGGCGGTGATCGAACTGCTGGTGAAAGTGGGCGACACGGTCAAGGCCGAGCAGTCGCTGATCACGGTGGAGTCCGACAAGGCGTCGATGGAAATTCCGTCGAGCACGGCCGGTGTGGTGAAGGAACTCAAGGTCGCGCTGGGCGACAAGGTGAAAGAGGGTTCGGTGGTGTTGGTGGTGGAGGCTGCGGGTGAAGCCGCAGCTCCAGCTCCGGTGGCCGCAGCAGCCCCAGCCCCAGCGGCGGCGGCCCCAGTGGCCGCTCCTGCCCCGGCCGCAGCGGCCCCTGCGGCCAGCGGCCCGGTCCAGGTGCTCGTGCCCGACATCGGCGACTTCAAGGACGTCGCGGTGATCGAGGTCCTGGTCAAGCCCGGCGACAAGATCGCGCTGGAACAAAGCCTGATCACGGTGGAGTCCGACAAGGCGTCGATGGAGATTCCGTCGTCGCACGCCGGCGTGCTCAAGGAACTCAAGGTCAAGGTGGGTGACACGGTCAACATCGGGGACTTGCTGGCGATTCTGGAAGGTTCTGCTGCGGCGAGCGTCCCTCAGCCCGCTGCCCAAGGGGGCGAGGGGGCCAAGCCCGCTCCTGCCGCAGCCGCTCCAGCTGCTGCGTCGGCACCTCAGGCGGCCACGGTTTCAGCGCCTGCTGCTCCCGCTCACAACCCCACCGCCTCAGCGCCTGTGGGTTTGCCGCACGCCTCGCCGTCGGTGCGCAAGTTCGCTCGCGAACTCGGTGTTCCGCTGGCTGAAATCAAAGGCTCAGGCCTCAAGGGCCGCATCACCGCCGAAGACATCCAGTCGTTCACGAAGTCCGTGATGGCCGGGGCGGTGCAGACCGCCGCGCAAGCGGCCAAGGCACCCGCGTCGACCGGCGGTGGTGGCTCCGAGCTGGGCCTGATCCCCTGGCCCAAGGTCGACTTCGCCAAGTTCGGCCCGATCGAACGCAAGGAGATGGGCCGCATCAAGAAGATCAGCGGCGCCAACCTGCTGCGCAACGCGATCATGATCCCGGCCGTCACCAACTTCGACGACGCCGACATCACCGACCTCGAAGCTTTCCGTGTGTCCACCAACAAGGAAAACGAGAAGAGCGGTGTCAAGGTGACCATGCTCGCTTTCCTGATCAAGGCCTGCGTGGCCGCGCTCAAGAAATTCCCCGAGTTCAACAGCTCGCTGGACGGCGATGCGCTGGTCTACAAGCAGTTCTGGCACATCGGCTTTGCGGCCGACACGCCCAACGGCCTGATGGTTCCGGTGATCAAGGACGCCGACAAAAAAGGCGTGCTGCAAATCAGCAAGGAGATGGGCGAGCTCGCCGCCAAAGCGCGCGAAGGCAAGCTGAGCCCGGCCGAGATGAGCGGTGCGACCTTCACCATCTCCAGCCTGGGCGGCATTGGCGGGCGCTACTTCACGCCCATCATCAATGCGCCCGAGGTGGCCATCCTCGGTGTCTGCAAGAGCAACATGGAACCGGTGTGGGACGGCAAGCAATTCGTGCCTCGCCTGATGCTGCCGCTCTCGCTGACCTGGGACCACCGCGTGATCGACGGCGCTGCGGCCGCGCGTTTCAACGCGTACCTCGGCCAGATCCTCGGCGACTTCCGTCGTGTGCTCCTCTGATGCCTTGTGGGTCAGACCACCGCACAGCGGTGCTCTGACCCCAACCGAATAGGGAAATTTATGGCGATCATTGAAATACAAGTGCCCGACATTGGCGACTTCGACGAAGTCGCGGTGATCGAACTCCTGGTGAAACCCGGCGATACAGTGAAGGCGGAGCAATCGCTCATCACGGTGGAAAGCGACAAGGCCTCGATGGAGATTCCCTCCAGCGCTGCGGGTGTGGTGAAGGAACTCAAGGTCAAGCTGGGCGACAAGGTCAAGCAGGGCAGTGTGGTGTTGACGCTGGAGGCGGCGGGTGTCGCCGCTGCGGCGCCTGCACCCACGGCCGCCCCTGCGGCCTCCCCAGCGCCCGTTGCCGCCGCACCGGCCGCAGCTGCGCCAACCGGTTCTGCTTTCGCCGGCTCCGCCGACCTCGACTGCGACGTGCTCGTGCTCGGCGGCGGCCCCGGTGGCTACAGCGCAGCCTTCCGCGCCGCCGACCTCGGCCTCAAGGTCGTGCTGGTCGAGCGCTACGCCACCTTGGGTGGTGTGTGCCTGAACGTGGGTTGCATTCCGTCCAAGGCACTGCTGCACGTGGCGGCGGTCATGGACGAGGTCAGCCACATGGCCGACCTCGGAGTGGACTTCGGCCGCCCGGTGGTCAACATCGAGAAGCTGCGCGGCCACAAGGAAAAGGTCATCGGCAAGCTCACCGGCGGCCTGGCCGCCATGGCCAAGATGCGCAAGGTCACCACGGTGCGTGGCTACGGTGCCTTCGTCGGTGCCAACCACCTGGAGGTGGAAGAAACCAGTGGCACGGCGCAGGACAAGACCGGCAAGAAGCAGGTGATTGCGTTCAAGAAGGCCATCATCGCGGCCGGTTCGCAAGCTGTGCGCCTGCCCTTCATGCCCGAGGATCCGCGTGTGGTGGACAGCACCGGTGCGCTGGCACTCAAGGAAGTGCCCAAGCGCATGCTGATTCTGGGCGGCGGCATCATCGGCCTGGAGATGGGCACCGTCTACAGCACGCTGGGCGCGCGCCTGGACGTGGTGGAAATGCTCGACGGCCTGATGCAGGGCGCCGACCGCGACCTCGTGAAGATCTGGCAAAAGATGAACGCCAAGCGCTTCGACAACATCATGCTCAAGACCAAGACGGTGGGGGCCAAGGCCACTGCGGAGGGCATCGAGGTGACGTTTGCCGCCGCCGAAGAAGGCGGCACGGCGCCCGCGCCACAGGTGTACGACCTGGTGCTGCAGGCCGTGGGCCGCACGCCCAACGGCAAGAAGATCGCGGCCGAGAAGGCCGGCGTGGCGGTGACGGACCGTGGCTTCATCAATGTCGACATCCAGATGCGCACCAACGTGCCGCACATCTTCGCCATCGGCGACATCGTGGGGCAGCCCATGCTGGCGCACAAGGCGGTGCACGAAGCGCATGTGGCGGCCGAGGTGATCGCAGGGGAACTGCAGGGCAACCAGGAGCTGGCCTCGGCCGCGTTCAACGCCCGCGTGATCCCCAGCGTGGCTTACACCGACCCCGAGGTGGCCTGGGTGGGCCTCACCGAAGACCAGGCCAAGGCCCAAGGCATCAAGGTCAAGAAGGGCCTGTTCCCGTGGACGGCCTCTGGCCGCGCCATTGCCAACGGGCGCGACGAAGGCGTGACCAAGCTGCTGTTTGACGACTCACCCGAGGCGCACGGCCACGGCAAGATCCTGGGTGGCGGCATGGTCGGCACGCACGCGGGCGACATGATCGGTGAAGTCGCACTTGCCATCGAGATGGGCGCCGACGCTGTGGACATTGGCAAGACCATCCACCCGCACCCCACGCTGGGCGAGAGCATCGGCATGGCGGCTGAAATCGCACACGGGAGCTGCACCGACGTGCCGCCGGCCCGCAAATAGTCTGGGTCGCACAGCAAAAAGCCCGCAGGTTGCATCAACCTGCGGGCTTTTTTTGGGGGATGAATTCAGGGTGAAGCTGGTGCAGCGCTGTTGGTGGCCATGGGCACGCGGCGCGCCCCGTTAAAGCGGGTGTTCCAGTAAGCCATGCGCATGTCTTCCATGCGCACGTGCGATCCCGAGCGTGGCGAGTGGATGAACTTGCCGTCACCCACGTAGATGCCCACGTGGCTGAACGCGCGGCGCATGGTGTTGAAAAACACCAGGTCGCCGGGCTTGAGTTCGCTGCGGTCGATCACCTCGGTGGCGGCGGCTTGCTCGTCGGAGCGGCGCGGCAGGATCTTGCCCAGCGATTGTTCGTAGACCGCGCGAACAAAGCCGCTGCAATCGAAGCCGGTCTCCACCGTGTTGCCGCCGTATTTGTAAGGCACGCCCAGGAACGCCATGGCGTTGATCACCAGGCTGGAGGCCTGGTCGCCCACGCTGTGACGGGCGTTTTGCAGCTGGTTGCCCAGGCGGGCCATGAGGCCCTTTTCCACCAGCAAAGCGTCCATGTCCTCGAACGCGGAGTCTGGCGGAGCGGCGTGTACCGCAGCCGACAGGCTGACCAGAATAACAGGGAGGATGTGACGCATGCCGCGCAGGGTATCGGCGATACCTTGGCAAGTCAAGCGAGAAATGGTCCGCAAATGCTTGATTTTGTTGGTGTTTGGGGTGCTCGAGCAGACATTCTTCCGCGTGGAGGCGTTGAACGACCGTTCAGAGCTTTGGCGCCGAGCAAATCGCCAAGGGCACGTTCAAACAAGCGACGGATGGCTCATGAATTGAACGCAGTTCAAACAAATGACGGGTTGTTCAAAAAAATCAACGGGTCAAAATGCCCGGCTACACTGCGGTCATGGAAGTCCAGTTGCACGAACTCACCCCGGTCTTGTCGGCTGCCGAGCGTGAGGCCACCGAGCGCCAACAGCAGCAACGCCAGCAGCGCCAGCTCGCCATGTCCGACACGCGGCGGGCGCTGGTCCTGGATGCGGCGCGAAGCGTGTTTGCGGAGCGGGGCGTGGAGGGCGCCAGCATCCGCGAGATCGCACGCCGCGCCGGCTACACGCCGGGGGCGATCTACAGTTATTTCGACAGCAAAGAGGCGATCTATGCCGCGCTGCTCGCCGAGTCGCTGGAGCGGCTCAACGCCGAGGTGGCTGGTGCCCGGTCGTTCAAGTCGCAACCCCAATTGACGTTGACGTCCAAGGCGCAAGCGTGGTTCGGTTTCTATGCCCGCAGCCCGCGCGATCTGGATCTGGGCTTTTATCTGGTGCAGGGGCTGTCGGCGCACGGGCTCGCCGGCGACCTCAACCAACAGCTCAACGGCCGATTGCAGGACGCACTGCGCCCCTGCGAGGTGGCGTTGCAGGCCATGGGACTGTCGCTGGACGTGGCCATGCGCGAAAACACCGCGCTGTTTGCCCACGGTGTGGGTCTGCTGCTGCTGCAGCACACCGGCCGCCTCGGGCTGTTCGGACAGTCGGCCGAAGCGCTGTTCGTGACCTATGTGGAGCAGTTGGTCGAGCGGCTCAACCCCGGTGCACCGGCAACATCCCGGCGACTGGACCAGGCGGATTTGTTCGGTCTTTGAGGCACGGCGGAGCAGTGGCGCGCGCCGCGCTGCGAAAATCCCCCATCCCGACTCCTTGAACGACACACGAAAGACACGAATGCTGCTGGACGCTGACGACTCCCAACTGGTGCTGGTGGACTACCAGGCTCGCCTGATGCCCGCCATTTTTGAAGGCCCGCAGGTGCTCGCCAATGCCGTGCGCCTGGCCCGCATGGCCCAGTTGATGGAGGTGCCGATCTGGGGCACCGAACAGAATCCCGAAAAACTCGGCTCCATTCCGCCGGAGTTGCGCGAGCTGTGCCGCAAGACATTGTCGAAGATGCACTTCGGTGCCGTGTCTGATGGCCTGGGCGACTGGCTGCGCCCACCCGCCCGCCCGGCGCAGGGTGGCGGCAACGCGCGCAGCCTGCCCAAGCACCTGCAGAAACCCGCGGCGGCGCCCGCCGCCGAGCGCCAGACGGTGGTGCTGGCAGGCTGCGAGGCACACGTCTGTTTGTTGCAGACCGCGCTGGAGCTGATCGAACAGGAGTTTGATGTCTGGGTGGTCACCGATGCCTGCGGTTCTCGCACCGAGCGCAACCGCGATGCCGCCTTTGACCGTCTGGCCAGCGCCGGCGCCGAACTGGTGACCACCGAGATGGTGGCCTTCGAGTGGCTGCGCACGGCGGACCACCCGCTGTTTCGCGACGTGCAGGCGTTGATCAAGTAAGCCCGAGGAACATGTGCGGGGGATGGTCCCGGCGCATGTCAGCCTGTCGCAAGCCGGCTGCTCATAATTATGAATTCAGTTTGAGTGCAGACCACTACCACGCCAGCAGGAGACGTTCATGAGCCAGACGCAGGGTTACGCCGAGTTCTACCGCCGATCCATCGAAGACTGCGACGCGTTCTGGACCGAGCAGGCCGCCCTGGTGGACTGGAAAAAGCCGTTTGACCGGGTCTGCAATCACGACAACCCGCCGTTCGCCCGCTGGTTCGAAGGCGGGCTCACCAACCTGTGCCACAACGCGGTGGACCGTCACCTGAAGGACCGGGCCGACCAGAACGCGCTGATCTTCGTTTCCACCGAAACCGATGTGGAGCGCAGCTACAGCTTTCGCGAACTGCACGCCGAGGTGCAGCGCATGGCCGCGGTCTTGCTCAGCCTGGGGGTGAAGAAGGGCGAGCGCGTGCTGATCTACATGCCGATGATTCCCGAGGCGGCCTTTGCCATGCTGGCCTGTGCGCGCATCGGCGCCATCCATTCGGTGGTGTTCGGCGGCTTTGCCAGCCACTCGCTGGCCAGCCGCATTGAAGACGCCTCCCCTGTCGTCGTCGTGAGTGCCGATGCCGGCTCGCGCGGTGGCAAGGTGGTCGAATACAAGCCGCTGCTGGACGAGGCCATCCGCCTCTCCACCCACAAGCCGGCACAGGTGCTGATGGTCAACCGCGGTCTGGCGCCCATGAAGCTCACCGCCGGGCGTGATGTGGACTACGCCAGTGCGCGCGGACAGCACCTGGACACCGTGGTGCCCTGCGAATGGGTGGATGCCACCCACCCGAGCTACACGCTCTACACCAGCGGCACCACCGGCAAACCCAAAGGCGTGCAGCGCGACACCGGCGGTTACGCCGTGGCCTTGGCCGCGAGCATGAAGCACGTGTTCATGGGCGAGCCGGGCGAAACGTACTTCTCCACCAGCGACATCGGCTGGGTCGTGGGTCACAGCTACATCGTCTACGGCCCGTTGATCGCCGGCATGGCCACCATCATGTACGAGGGCCTGCCGATCCGGCCCGATGCCGGTATCTGGTGGCACCTGGTCGAGAAGTACAAGGTCAGCGTCATGTTCAGCGCGCCCACGGCGGTGCGGGTGCTCAAGAAGTACGACGCCTCGTTCATCAAGGACCACGACCTCTCCAGCCTCAAGGCCCTGTTTCTCGCTGGTGAACCGCTGGACGAGCCCACGGCTCAGTGGATCGCCGACGCGCTGGGCAAGCCCATCATCGACAACTACTGGCAAACCGAAACCGGCTGGCCCATCCTGTCGCTGTGCAACGGCGTGGAGCCGGCCAACAGCAAGTTCGGCTCGCCCGGGCGCGCGGTGTACGGCTACAACGTCAAGCTCCTCGACGATCAGACCGGCGCTGAGCTCACCGAACCGGGCCAAAAAGGCGTGGTGGCCATCGAAGGCCCGCTGCCGCCCGGCTGCATGCAGACCGTGTGGCGCGACGACGACCGTTTCGTCAAGACCTACTGGTCCAGCGTGCCCGGCAAGCTGGTCTACAGCACCTTCGACTGGGGCATCAAGGACGAGGACGGCTACTTCTTCATCCTGGGCCGCACCGACGATGTGATCAACGTGGCCGGGCACCGCCTGGGCACGCGTGAGATCGAGGAAAGCATTTCCAGCCACCCTCGCATTGCCGAGGTGGCGGTGGTCGGGGTGGCCGACCAGCTCAAGGGACAGGTGGCCATGGCTTTTGCCGTGGTCAAGGACGCCTCGACACTCACCGACGACGCAGCCAGGCTGAAGCTCGAAGGCGAGGTGATGAAACTGGTGGACGAACAACTGGGCGCCGTGGCGCGCCCGGCCCGCGTGCGCTTCGTCTCGGTGCTGCCCAAGACCCGCAGCGGCAAGCTGCTGCGCCGGGCCATCCAGGCGGTGTGCGAAGGCCGCGACCCCGGCGACCTGACCACCATGGACGATCCGGCCGCGCTGCAGCAGATCAAGGACCTGCTGGCCTGAGGGCCGCGCAGGTGCTCGATGCGCAGCCGGGTGCATCGCGGTTTCGGTGCTTTCTAAGTATGATCCATGCTTATATTCACACGAGCGATGGGTGCCATGGACAAGATGATCGAATCCGAAGGCCAGGTGGAACGGGTGCGGGTGTTTGAACTCGCGGCCGAGCTCTTTGGTGTGCTGGCTACGCCCATGCGGCTGCGCATCCTCAGTGCGCTGTGCGACCGCGAAAAGTCGGTTTCGCAGTTGCTGCAGGAGATCGACACCACCCAGCCCAACCTGTCGCAACACCTGAACCTGCTCTACCGCTCGGGCGTGCTCGCCAAGCGCAAGGAGGGCACGCAGGTGATTTACCGGGTGCAGAGCGAGAAGGCGGTGATGTTGTGCCGCACGGTGTGCACGCAGATCGCCATCGAGATCGACGAGCCCAGCGCCGTACCACCGTCGGAGCGCCTGTCTCCCCGCGTGACATCCTGACGTCATTGCACTGTCGCCAAACTTTTTCAGCACGCGCAGCCCAAGGTGGCACAATCCTGGGTTGCAGTCAGGTCCTTCCACAGTCACTGTCGCATCCGCATAACGGTCAAGCCGTGCAGCGGAAGGTTTTTCTAACCAGCTAATGTTTCCTGCAGGGAAACGGAGGTCAGCGGATTTATGAGCGATTCCCAAGCCAATGGGGGCAACGTCTATGTTGCCTACAAGACCAACTCGTACCTCTTCGGCGGCAACGCGCCGTACGTGGAAGAGATGTACGAGAACTACCTTGCCAACCCCGGCAGCGTGCCGGACAACTGGCGTGGTTACTTCGACGCCCTCCAGAACGTGCCTGCCGGCGACGGATCAGACGCCCGCGACGTTCCGCACCAGCCCGTCATCAACGCCTTTGCCGACCGTGCCAAGCAGGGCGGGACCAAGGTCGTCATCGCCGCTGGCGCCGACTCCGACCTGGGCCGCAAGCGCGTCGCCGTTCAGCAGCTGATCGCGGCCTACCGCAACGTGGGTGCCCGCTGGGCCGACCTCGATCCGCTCAAGCGCGCCGAGCGCGACAACATTCCCGAGCTCGATCTGGCGTTCTACGGCTTTGCCGACGCCGATCTGGAAATGATCTTCAACACGAGCAACACCTTCTTCGGCAAGGAGACGATGTCCCTGCGCGAGTTGCTCAATGCCCTGCGTGAAACCTACTGCGGCTCCATCGGTGCCGAGTACATGTACATCACCGACCAGAGCCAGAAGCGCTGGTGGCAGGAGCGCCTGGAGAGCACGCGCTCCAAGCCGGCCTACAACGCCGAAAAGAAAAAACACATCCTCGACCGCCTGACCGCCGCCGAAGGCCTCGAGCGTTTCCTGCACACGAAATACGTGGGCCAGAAGCGCTTCTCGCTCGAAGGTGGCGAGAGCTTCATCGCGTCCATGGACGAACTGATCCGTCAGGCCGGACAGGTCGGTATCCAGGAAATCGTGATCGGCATGGCCCACCGCGGCCGTCTGAACGTGCTGGTCAACACCCTGGGCAAGATGCCCAAGGACCTGTTTGCCGAGTTCGACCACACCGCCCCCGAAGACCTGCCTTCAGGCGACGTGAAGTACCACCAGGGCTTCAGCTCCGATGTGACCACCCCCGGCGGCCCGGTCCACCTGTCGCTGGCCTTCAACCCCTCGCATCTGGAGATCGTCAACCCCGTGGTTGAAGGCTCGGTGCGCGCCCGCATGGACCGCCGCGGCGATCCGCTGGGCAAGCAGGTGCTGCCGGTGCTGGTGCACGGCGATGCCGCCTTTGCAGGCCAGGGCGTGGTGATGGAAACGCTGGCGCTGGCCGAAACGCGCGGTTATTCGACCGGCGGCACGGTGCACCTGGTGATCAACAACCAGATTGGCTTCACCACCTCAGACCCGCGCGACAGCCGTTCCACGCTGTACTGCTCCGATGTCGTCAAGATGATCGAGTCGCCGGTGCTGCACGTGAACGGTGACGATCCCGAAGCCGTGGTGTACGCCACGCAGCTCGCGCTCGAATTCCGCATGGCTTTCCAGAAGGACGTGGTCGTCGACATCGTGTGCTTCCGCAAGCTGGGCCACAACGAGCAGGACACCCCGAGCCTGACCCAGCCACTGATGTACAAGAAGATCGCGTCCCACCCCGGAACGCGCAAGCTGTACGCCGACAAGCTGGTCGCGCAGGGCCTGGGCGAGACGATCGGTGACGACATGGTCAAGGCCTACCGCGCCGCACTCGACGACGGTCGCCACACGGTGGACCCGGTGCTGACCAACTTCAAGAGCAAGTTCGCGGTCGACTGGAGCCCGTACCTCAACAAGAAGTGGACCGACAGCTCAGACTCCGCCATTCCCATGGCCGAGTGGAAGCGCCTCTCGGAACGCCTCACCACGATCCCCGACACCATCTCGCCGCACCAGCTGGTGAAGAAGGTGTACGCCGACCGTGCGGCCATGGGCCGTGGCGAGATTCCGGTGGACTGGGGCATGGGCGAGCACATGGCGTTCGCCTCGCTGGTGGCCAGCGGCTTCCCGGTGCGCCTGTCGGGCGAAGACTGCGGCCGCGGCACGTTCACGCACCGCCACGCCGTGATCCACGACCAGAACCGCGAGAAGTTCGACGAGGGCACCTATGTGCCGCTGCAGAACGTGGCCGACAACCAGGCCCCGTTCGTGGTGATCGACTCGATCCTGTCCGAAGAAGCCGTGCTGGCCTTCGAGTACGGCTACGCCTCCAACGACCCGAACACGCTGGTGATCTGGGAAGCGCAGTTCGGCGACTTCGTCAACGGCGCCCAGGTGGTGATCGACCAGTTCATCGCGTCCGGCGAAGTGAAGTGGGGCCGCGTCAACGGCATCACGCTGATGCTGCCGCACGGCTACGAAGGCCAGGGCCCCGAGCACAGCTCGGCGCGTCTGGAGCGCTTCATGCAGATGGCCGCCGACACCAACATGCAGATCGTGCAGCCGACCACGGCCAGCCAGATCTTCCATGTGCTGCGCCGCCAGATGATCCGCGGACTGCGCAAGCCGCTGATCATCTTCACGCCCAAGTCGCTGCTGCGCAACAAGGACGCGACCTCGCCGTTGTCCGAGTTCACCAAGGGCGGCTTCCAGACCGTGATCCCCGACCAGAACGCCGACGTGGCGAAGAAGGCCGACAAGGTCAAGCGCGTCATCTGCTGCTCGGGCAAGGTGTACTACGACCTGGTGAAAAAGCGCGAGGAGCGCGAGTCCGACGACGTGGCGATCCTGCGCGTGGAACAGCTCTATCCGTTCCCGCACAAGGTGTTTGGTGCAGAACTGCGCAAGTACCCCAACGCCACCGACATCGTGTGGTGCCAGGACGAGCCGCAAAACCAGGGCGCGTGGTTCTTCGTGCAGCACTACATCCACGAGAACATGCTCGACGGTCAGAAGCTCGGCTACGCCGGACGCGCCGCGTCCGCCTCGCCAGCCGTGGGTTATTCGCACCTGCACCAGGAACAGCAGAAGAACCTGATCGACGCCGCCTTCGGCAAGCTCAAGGGCTACATCCTCACCAAGTAAGCCGCTCGCGCCGCCCGACCCGTGACGTTGCATCGTGGGTCGGCTGGCTCAGCGCAGTCCGAAACAAACAGGTAGAAGAAACATGGCAATCGTAGAAGTCAAAGTTCCGCAGCTCTCCGAATCGGTGGCCGAAGCCACCATGCTGCAGTGGAAGAAAAAGGTCGGCGACGCGGTGGCGGTCGACGAGATCCTGATCGAGATCGAGACTGACAAGGTCGTGCTGGAAGTGCCGGCTCCTTCGGCCGGCGTGCTGGTTGAAATCCTGCAGGCCGACGGCGCCACCGTGGCGGCCGAGCAGTTGATTGCGCGCATCGACACGGCCGCCGTGGCCGGTGCTGCCGCACCCGCAGCTGCTGCAACGCCCGCAGCCGCTCCGGCCCCTGCCGCAGTGGCTGCCGCCGTCGCCTCCACCAGCAAAGCCGGCGTGGCCATGCCCGCCGCCGCCAAGCTGATGGCCGACAACAACCTGGCCTCCGGCTCGGTGGCCGGCACCGGCAAAGACGGCCGCGTGACCAAGGGCGACGTGTTGTCGGCCGTGGCCGCACCCAAGCCTGCCGCCGTGGCCGCGCCCGTGGCGATCCCTACCGGCGCACCCGCCAAGGTGCTGCCGCAGGTGCCCGTGGTCGCGCCCGATCTGGGTGACCGCCCGCAAGAGCGCGTGCCCATGACCCGCCTGCGCGCCCGCGTGGCCGAGCGCCTGCTGCAATCGCAGTCGACCAACGCCATCCTGACCACCTTCAACGAAATCAACATGGCCCCGGTCATGGAGATGCGCAAGAAGTTCCAGGAGAAGTTCGAGAAGGAACACGGCGTGAAGCTCGGCTTCATGAGCTTCTTCGTCAAGGCCGCGGTGCACGCGCTCAAGAAGTACCCCATCCTAAACGCCTCGGTGGATGGCAACGACATCGTCTACCACGGCTTCTTCGACATCGGCATCGCGGTGGGTTCGCCGCGCGGCCTGGTGGTGCCCATCCTGCGCAACGCCGATCAGATGAGCTTTGCCGACATCGAGAAAAAGATCGCCGAGTACGGCCAGAAAGCCAAGGACGGCAAGCTGGGCATCGACGAAATGACCGGGGGCACCTTCTCCATTTCCAACGGCGGCACCTTCGGCTCGATGATGTCCACCCCCATCATCAACCCGCCCCAGTCGGCCATCCTGGGCGTGCACGCCACCAAGGACCGCGCCATGGTGGAAAACGGCCAGGTCGTCGTTCGCCCCATGAACTACTTCGCCATGTCCTACGACCACCGCATCATCGACGGCCGCGAAGCCGTGCTGGGCCTGGTGGCCATGAAAGAGGCGCTGGAAGACCCGGCCCGTCTGCTCTTCGACATCTGAATAGATTGGATTCACCCCCTTTCTTGCTCACCTCGTGTAGCCGAATCCCCCCTCAAGGGGGCAATCCCTGCGGCCCGGCAAAGCCGGTTCCGCGGGATTTCTGGAAGTTGTGGCGTCGCGTTCCTGCAATGACGTTCCTTCCGGGCTTTGAAGAACCTCATTGAAAGCACAACATGTCCCAAACATTTGACGTCGTCGTCATCGGCGGCGGCCCCGGTGGCTACATCGCCGCCATCCGCGCAGCCCAACTCGGTTTCAAGGTCGCCTGCATCGACGAGTGGAAAAACGCTGCCGGAGGCCCGGCCCCGGGCGGCACTTGCACCAACGTTGGTTGCATCCCGTCCAAGGCGCTGCTGCAATCGTCGGAACATTTCGACCACGCCAACCACCACTTCGCCGACCACGGCATCACCGCCACCAACGTCAAGATCGACATCGCCAAGATGATCGGCCGCAAAGACACGGTGGTGAAGCAGAACAACGACGGCATCCTGTACCTGTTCAAGAAGAACAAGGTCACCTTCTTCCATGGCCGGGGCTCGTTCGCCAAGGCGGTGGAAGCCGGCTACGAAATCCAGGTCACGGGTGCCAAAGAGGAGCTGCTGACCGCGCGCCAGATCATCGTGGCCACCGGTTCCAACGCACGCGCCTTGCCCGGCACGCCGTTCGACGAAGAAATGGTGCTGTCCAACGACGGCGCGCTGCGCCTGGGCGCCGTGCCCAAGAAAATGGTGCTGATCGGCTCCGGCGTGATCGGCCTGGAAATGGGCTCGGTCTGGCGCCGGCTCGGGTCGGACGTGACCATCTTGGAGGGCCTGCCCACGTTCCTGGGTGCGGTGGACGAGCAGATCGCCAAGGAAGCCAAGAAGGCGTTCGACAAGCAGGGCCTGAAGATCGAACTGGGTGTGAAGGTCGGCGAGATCAAGACCTCCAAAAAAGGCGTGAGCGTGGCCTACACCAACGCCAAGGGCGAAGCCCAGTCGCTGGACGCCGACAAGCTCATCGTCTCCATCGGCCGCGTGCCCAACACCATCGGCCTCAACGCCGAAGCGGTGGGCCTGCAGCTTGACGAGCGCGGCGCCATCGTGGTCGACGCTGAATGCCGCACCAACCTCAAGGGTGTGTGGGCGGTGGGCGACGTGGTGCGCGGCCCCATGCTGGCGCACAAGGCGGAAGAAGAGGGCGTGGCGGTGGCCGAGCGCATCGCCGGCCAGCACGGCCATGTGAACTTCAACACCATCCCCTGGGTGATTTACACCAGCCCCGAGATCGCGTGGGTCGGCGAGACCGAGCAGCAGCTCAAGGCCCGTGGCGCCGCGTACAAGGCCGGCACCTTCCCGTTCCTGGCCAACGGCCGCGCGCGTGCATTGGGTGACACCACCGGCATGGTGAAGTTTCTGGCCGATGCGGTTTCCGACGAGATCCTGGGCGTGCACATCGTCGGCCCCATGGCCAGCGAGTTGATCGCCGAGGCCGTGGTGGCCATGGAGTTCAAGGCCAGCGCCGAAGACATCGCGCGCATCTGCCATGCGCACCCCTCGCTGTCGGAGGCCACGAAAGAAGCCGCGCTCGCGGTGGACAAGCGCACGCTGAACTTCTGAACCGGCACCCGTCTTGAGCGTTCGCAGCACCTACGAAGCCGCGCTGAAAGAGCGCGGCTACACCACCGACCCCGCCCAGCAGCGGGCCATCGACGCGCTGGAGCGGTGCGCAACAGAGTGGACGGCGTACAAGCAGCGCCGCTCCAACTCACTCAAGAAGCTCTTCATCAAACCCGACATCCCACGCGGCGTGTACATGTTTGGCGGCGTGGGCCGGGGCAAGAGTTTTTTGATGGACTGCTTCTTCAACGCGGTTCCACTCAAGCGCAAGACGCGTCTGCACTTTCACGAGTTCATGCGCGAGGTGCACCGCGAACTGCGCGAACTGCAGGGCACCGTCAACCCGCTGGACGAACTCGGCTTGCGCATTGCCAAGCGCTACAAACTGATCTGTTTCGACGAGTTTCACGTGGCCGATGTGACCGACGCGATGATCCTGCACCGGTTGCTGGACGCCTTGTTCAAGGCCGGCGTGGGCTTTGTCACCACGTCGAACTTCCACCCGGACAACCTGTACCCCGACGGCCTGCACCGCGACCGCATCCTGCCCGCGATCGAGCTGCTCAAGGATCGGCTGGAGGTGTTGAGCGTGGACAACGGCACCGACTACCGGCAGCGCACGCTCAACCACATCGAGCTCTACCACTGCCCGCTGGGGCCGCAGGCCGATGCGTCGATGGAGGCTACGTTCAACGAACTGGCCGAGGCGGGCGACCAGGACCCGGTGATGCAGATCGAGTCGCGCCAGATCAACGCGGTGCGCCGCGCCGGTGGTGTGATCTGGTTCGATTTCCGCACCTTGTGCGGCGGGCCGCGTTCACAGAACGACTACCTGGAAATCGCCACCCAGTTCCACACGGTGATGCTGTCCAACGTGCCGCAGATGCAGGTGCGCCAGGCGTCCGAAGCAAGGCGCTTCACCTGGCTCATCGACGTGCTGTACGACCGCCGCGTCAAGCTGGTGATGTCGGCGGCTGTGCCGCCGGAAGAGCTGTACCTCGAAGGACCCATGTCGCACGAATTCCCGCGAACTGTGTCGCGCTTGGGCGAGATGCAGTCGGCCGAGTTTCTGGCGCTGGAACACCGGGTGGTGGACACCGGGCTGACCTGAACGTCTGCGTTGAAAACGAAGCCCGCTGAGCGGACTTCAGCTCAGCGGCTCCAGTTTCACGATCACGATCGACAGGTTGTCGCCCGCGCCCTTGGCGCGTGTGCGCGCCTTCTGGATCAGAAACTCGCAAGCCTCGCGCGGCGACAGCATGGCGATCGTGCTGGCCAGTTCTTCGGGGGTGAAGTAGTGCCACACCCCGTCGCTGCAGGCCATGAGCGCTTCACCCGGGGTGAGTTGCGGCACCACGTGCAGGTCCACCGGTGGGTCGTTCTCGGTGCCCAGGCAGCCCATGAGGATGTTGGCGTGCGGGTGGTCCAGCGCGTCCTGCTCGCTCAACTCGCCCTGGTTGACCAGGGTCTGCACATACGAATGGTCCATGGTCCGGAACACCATGCGACCGTTGCGGAAGTGGTAGACCCGCGAATCTCCGGCGTGCACCCAGTGGCTCTCACCGTCGGGGTCAATCAGGAAGGCGGCGATGGTGCTGTGCGGTTCCTGTTCGGCCGACACGGCGGTGAGTTTGATCACCAGGTGCGATTCTTCAACGATCTGGCGCAGCAGGGCCGATGCGTCGTCGGTGTCGGGGTCGTAGCGCTCGAACAGCTGACGCGCCGTGAGCATCACCTGATCCGATGCCTTGCGCCCCCCGCTGCGCCCGCCCATGCCGTCGGCCAGCACGGCCAGCATGCAGCTGCTGTGGCGCGGATGGTTCAGCAGGCACACCTGATCTTGCTGATAGTCGCGGTCTCCGCGGTGGATGCCGGTGGATGCCTGGATGCGGTAGCCTTTGGACATATGAATCAGTCGTTGTTCGGGTGCCATTCGTTGCACGCAATGGTATCCAGTTATGTTGCATTGGGACCCCACCGCCCGTGCGCCTTTGCACACCGTTGGCGTGGTTGATCTGGTCCAGGGCGTGGCGGCCGCCTTCGCCGCCGACGGCCCACTCTCGGTGGCGCGCCCCGGCCTTCGTCCCCGGCCGGGCCAGCTGGCCATGGCGCTGGCCGTGGCGAAGGCATTGCAGGCAGGCGAACACCTGGCGGTTGAGGCCGGCACGGGTGTGGGCAAGACCTTTGCCTACCTCGTGCCCGTGTTGCTGAGCGGGCAACGCGCGCTGCTGTCGACCGCCACACAGGCTTTGCAGGACCAGCTGTTCACGCAAGACATACCGGCGGTGTCGCGCGCGTTGGGTCTGCCGGTGCGCGCAGCCCTGCTCAAGGGGCGTTCCAGCTACCTGTGCCTGCACCGGCTGGAGCTGGCCAGAACGGCTGGGTCGTCCGCGCAACGCGATCCGGCGGTGGCTGCCGGCCTGGAGCAGGTGCAGCGCTGGGCGCGGCTCACCCGCAGCGGTGATGTGGGCGAGCTGGACGGTCTGGACGAACGCTCGCCGCTGCGCCCCCTGATCACGTCCACGCGCCACAACTGTGAGGGCACCACGTGTCCGCAGGCCGCAGCGTGCCACGTCAACCTCGCCCGTCGCCAGGCGCGCGAAGCCGACTGGGTGGTGATCAACCACCACCTGTTCTTTGCCGACCAGATCATTCGCGAAGCCGAAGCGGTGGACTGGTTGCCGGAGACCGGGGTGGTGGTGTTGGACGAGGCGCACCAGCTCAACGACACCGGCGTGCAGCTGTTGTCCCGGTCCATCGCCTCGGACAACCTGCGCGACTTGGCGCGCGAACTCCGCGTGCAGGGCCATGCCCGGGCGCGCGGGTTGCGACCCTGGGCGCACCTCGCGCTCAATCTGGAACAGGCCTGCCGCGCCGTGGGCTCGCTGCCCCGCGAAGTCGCGATCCGAAGCCGCAGCGCGTGGAACGACATCACGCCCGAAGGTCTGGCACCGGCTGCCTGGCGGGTGGCTGTCGCTGGCCTCGACCAGGCGCTGACGGCCGCCCTGGAGGCCGTGTCGGCCACCGCCCAGAGTGCGGCCGAACTCGTGCGCCTGCTCGATCGCATCAAGGTCCTGCAGAACACCTGGCGCCAACTGGCGCCAGGCAGCACCAGCCCCGTGGATGCCACCAGTGTTCGCTGGATGGAGTGGGGCGCCGACCGCTCCTGGCGGATGGTGCGCGCGCCGTTGGACAGCGCTGAGCGCTTCGGCCGCCTGGTGCAGAACGCCGAGCCCGGCGCCCGGAGCTGGATCTTTGCCTCGGCCACGCTCGGTCACGACGACACACTGGGCTGGTTCACCCGGGGCCTGGGCCTGGCGGACCACCCCACCGTGCGCACCCTGCGGGTGGCCAGCCCGTTCGACCACGGCGAGCAAGCCTCGCTTTTTGTGCCACACGACCTGCCGGAGCCGTCCGAGGCCGCACACACGCCCGAACTGGCGGCACGGGTGGCGCAGTGGGCGAACCGACTCGGTGGTCGCACGCTGGTGCTCACCACCACGCTGCGGGCGGTCGCCCGCATGGCCGAGGCCTTGAATGAGCAGGTGCTGCAGGGCCGCTGCGCCCCGGTGCAGGTGTTGGCCCAGGGGAGCCTGTCGCGCGCGGCGCTGTTGGCCCGCTTCCGGACGGCCGCGTCAACACCGCACGGCGCCATCCTGGTGGCGTCGGCCTCGTTCTGGGAAGGGGTGGATTTGCCTGGCGATGCGCTTCAGCTGCTCGTCATCGACAAGCTGCCGTTTCCGTCACCCGATGATCCTCTGACCGCTGCGCGTGGCGCGCGACTGGAAGCACTGGGTCTGAAAGCGTTTGGCGATGCTTACCTGCCCGAGGCCACCATGGCCTTGAAGCAGGGCGCCGGACGGTTGATCCGAACCGAAACCGACAGGGGCGTGCTGGTGATCGGCGATCGCCGCCTGCTCACCCGCAGCTACGGCCTTCAGATGCTGGACAGCCTGCCACCCATGCGCCGTGTGGTGGATGAGGCCGACATGAGCGCAGCGCTGGACGCGCTGGTGCTCACCAGATCTTCCACCAGGGCTCGTCCTTGCTCTTGAAGCCCTGGCTCAGGAATTCGCTCTTCGGATAGTTGGCCTGCATCACGCGGCGGGCGTCGTCGCGCAACTGGGTCATGCCCAGCGCGTCGTACGACTGGACCATGATGAACAAGGCTTCTTCCAGCGCGGGTGCGTCGGTGTACTCGTTCAACGCGGTCTGCGCACGGTTGATGGCCGCCACATGGGCGCCGCGGCTCAGGTAATAACGGGCCACATGCACTTCGTACTGCGCCAACGAGTTGACGATGTAGGTCATGCGCAGGCGGGCGTCCGGCGAGTAGCGCGAATCCGGGAAGCGGGTGGTCAGTTCGCGGAAGGCTTCGAACGATTCCTTGGCGGCCTTCTGGTCACGTTCCGACAGGTCTTGCCGCGCGATGGCGCCGAACAGACCGAGGTTGTCGTTGAAGTTCACCAGGCCCTTGAGGTAGAGCGCGTAGTCCATGGCCGGGCTGGCCGGATGCAGCTTCTGGAAACGCTCGATGGCGGCCAGTGCCTGTGCTGGCTCGCTCGCCTTGTAGTGTGTGTAGGCCTTGTCGAGCTGGGCCTGCTGCGCCAGCGGGGTACCGGCTGCGCGGCCTTCGAGCTTTTCAAGCAAGGTCACCGAGCGTTCGAAGTTGCCTGCGGAGCGCTCGTCGGTGGCCTCGCTGTAAATGCGGTTGGGGCTCCAGTTCGCGGTTTCGTCTTTGGGCTTGGTGCTGCCACAAGCGCTCAGCAGCAACGCTGTGCCCAATGCACCAGCGGTCAGGGCCGATAATCTGAACGTCAACATAACGAACTTACCTTCACAACGGAACGACGGATTGAAAGCGCAAAGTATATCGACGGGGGGTGAGTCGCTCGGTCTGGCAGCAGACACGGCGCAGGATGTGGCAACGGGCGCCGACGAATGGGCGCTTGAGGTGGAAAAACGCATTTGCGCGGTGCCGGTCGGCATGCACGGCTGGCGCATCGATCGCGCACTGGCCCAGCTGATTCCCGAGTTCTCGCGCTCCTACCTGCAGCAGCTCATGGCCGATGGCGCAGTGGAAGTGCGCGGCGTGCCCCAGTGCAAACCGTCGGCGCGCATCGCCGCCGGTGACCAGCTGCACGTGGAACTGCGGCCCACGCAGCAGGCCCAGGCCTTTGTGCCGGAGGCGATGGCGCTGGACGTGGTGTTTGAAGACGCCGACCTGATGGTCATTCACAAGCCGGCCGGGCTGGTGGTGCACCCCGCCGCAGGCAACTGGACCGGCACCTTGCTCAACGGCTTGCTGGCACACCACGCCGGCGCAGCCAGCTTGCCGCGCGCAGGCATCGTGCACCGGCTCGACAAGGACACCTCGGGCCTGATGCTGGTGGGCAAGAGCCGCCAGGCCGTGGAAGCGCTGGTGCGCGCCATCGCCGCGCGCGAGGTGAGCCGGCAATACCTGGCCCTGGCGCACGGTCGCTGGAAAGGCATGGAGGACCAGCATGTGGACCAGCCCATAGGGCGCGATGTGCACAACCGCCTGCGCATGGCGGTGGTGCGGGTCGAAGGCGGCAGCAGCAAGACCGCGCAGACCACGGTCCGCGTGCTCGATACCTGCGACCAGGCCAGCCTGGTGGCCTGCAAGCTGCACACCGGGCGCACCCACCAGATCCGGGTCCACATGGCCTGGCTGGGTCATCCGCTGGTGGGCGACACGCTGTACGGCGGGCGAGCGCTGTGGGGCATGGCCCGCCAATCGCTGCACGCGGCGCGCCTGGAACTCAAGCACCCGATCACGGGCCAGCCCTTGCTGTTTCGGTCCACACCGCCGGCCGACATGCTGCTGGCGGTTGATTCCAGCGGGCTCCATTACAATGCGCAATGCTGGGACAGCGAACCGGTGGCCTGAAGCCGCACCCTCCGACGCGGAGGGGTTGCGCAACACCCTTCACCCCGACCTTCGACCAGCCACCCGATTTCAATGCCCGACCGAGAGCCCTTGTCCGGGCTCTGCAGGATCCAGCCGATTCGCCCCGACCCGACGGTCGCGCCCGCATGCCACCTGGCCCGCGGCTCCATCGCACCGTTCGCCTTTCGCACCGTCCCGGCCACCCACCGGTTTTTGACTGACAGACACCATGAACACAACGGATGCCAAGCGTGTCCTCGAGACGGCATTGATCTGCGCGCCCCAGCCGCTGTCCGTGCGCGAGCTCGGCACGCTGTTCGACATGGAAGTGTCGGCCGACACGCTCAAGACTCTGTTGGCCGACCTGCAGCTTGAATGGACCGGGCGCGGCGTGGAGCTGGTGCAGGTTGCCACGGGCTGGCGTTTTCAGAGCCGGCCCGAGCTGCGGCCCTACCTGGACCGCCTGCATCCCGAAAAACCACCGCGCTACAGCCGCGCCGCCATGGAAACGCTGGCCATCATTGCGTACCGCCAGCCCGTGACGCGTGGCGACATGGAAGACATCCGCGGTGTCACCATCAATTCGCTCATCATCAAGCAGCTCGAGGACCGCGGCTGGATCGAAGTCATTGGCCACCGCGAAACCGTGGGCCGTCCGGCCCTGTTTGCCACCACGCGCCAGTTTCTGGACGACCTGGGTCTGGCGTCGCTCGACCAGTTGCCGCCCCTGGACGGGAGTGAGGTGCAGGAGTCCGCGCTGGACCGCCTCGACTTTGAATCCCTGGCCAACAGCCTGCCGTCCGATCCGCCCGATCTGGACGTGCCCGAATCAGACCTGTTCGTGGTGGCCGACCCCGTGACCACCGACCCGATTTCCCCGCCCTCCGACCCGCAGTTGTTGGAACCGTCCACCCAGGAAGACCATGACCCCGGATCAAACCCCACCCAACCCACCTGAACTCGACCCCACCGCCGACGTGCCCGCGGTTCAGCCCACGGCAGTGCAGGCCCAACCGGAGCCCGCGCCCGAGGTGCTGCGTTTCGACGACGTGGTCAGCGGTGCATTCGACGCCGAGCAGGAGCAAGACCTTCCGCTGCCCACCAAGCGCGTGCTGGCGCCCCAGGCCGAGTCGCCCAAGCTGCACAAGGTGCTGGCGCAGGCCGGCATGGGTTCGCGGCTGGAGATGGAGCAGCTGATCCTGGAGGGTCGCATCTCGGTGAACGGCGAGCCGGCCCACGTGGGTCAGCGCATCCAGTTCGGCGACGTGATCAAGGTCAACGGCAAGCCGGTCCGTGTGCGCATGACGCCGCCGCCGCCGCGCGTGCTGGCGTACCACAAGCCCGCGGGCGAGGTGGTGTCGCACGACGACCCGCAAAACCGGCCCACGGTGTTTCGCCGCCTGCCCAAGCTGATGCAGGGCAAGTGGCAGTCGGTCGGCCGGCTCGATCTGAACACCGAAGGCCTGCTGTTGCTCACCAGCTCGGGTGAGTTGGCCAACCGCCTGATGCACCCGCGCTTTGGACTGCAACGCGAATACGCCGTGCGGGTGCTGGGCGCGCTGTCGAACGACGAGAAAGCCCGTCTGCTCGACGGTGTGCGGCTGGACGACGGCATGGCCCAGTTCGCTTCCATCGAAGACGGTGGCGGCGAGGGCGCCAACTGCTGGTACCGCGTGACGATTGGTGAAGGTCGCAACCGCGAGGTGCGCCGCATGTTCGAGGCTGTGGGTCATGCGGTCAGTCGCCTGATCCGCATCCGCTACGGCGCCATGATGCTGCCGCGCGGCCTCAAGCGCGGTGCCTGGATCGAGCTCGACGAGCGCGACATCGGGCGTCTGACGGCCGCGGCCGGCATGCCCGGCGCCGACGAGGAGGGCGCACGCCCGCCCCGTCCGGGAGGTCGCCACCCGGCGCAGCGTGGAAAACAGGGCCCCCGATCGGGCCGCACGCAAGGCAAACCACCGGGCAGCCGCAGCGAGAGCCCCGGCTTTGGCGACCGGCGCAGCAGCGGTTACGGCATGGGCGGAGCACCGACGGGCCCCGGTGGCAAAGGCCGGGGCGCCAAGCCCGGTACCAGCACGGGCGGTCGCGGGCCAGGTGGCGGAGCGTCGCAGCCCGATCCCATGAAGACCTCGTTCGGCTACATCGGGCAAGACGCCCTTCAACGCCGACGCGAGCAGGAAGCCGGCCGCGGCAGCGCACCCGGTGGCGCACGCCGCCGCGGTGGAGGCAACGGCAACGGCGGCGGTGGCCGCACCGGCAGCCGTTGAGCCCGCTCGGGTCGTGCCCGGGCGTCACCGTGGCGTGACACGGGCAATGTAGAATCATGGGCTTTTCGAGGTGCCCCAAACCTCGGCAAATTGACCCACAAAACTTCAGGATTTCCATGGCCATCGAACGCACCCTCTCCATCATCAAGCCCGACGCCGTTGCCAAAAACGTGATCGGCCAGATCTACGCCCGCTTTGAAGCTGCCGGCCTGAAGGTCGTGGCGGCCCGCATGGCCCACCTGTCGCGCGGCGAAGCTGAAGCGTTTTACGCTGTGCACAAGGCCCGTCCTTTCTTCAAGGACCTGGTCGACTTCATGATCTCCGGCCCCGTGATGATCCAGGCCCTTGAGGGTGAAGGCGCGATTGCCAAGAACCGCGACCTGATGGGCGCCACCGACCCGAAGAAGGCCGACGCCGGCACGATCCGCGCCGACTTCGCCGACAGCATCGACGCCAACGCCGTGCACGGCTCCGACGCGCCCGAGACCGCTGCCGCTGAAATCGCGTTCTTCTTCGCCGGCCTCAACGTCTACTCGCGCTGAGCCAGCGCGCTGACCATGCCATGACGGTCAACCTGCTCGACTTCGATCTTGAGGGTTTGGCCGCCTGGTGCGAGCAGCTGGGCGAAAAGCGCTTTCGCGCCGTTCAGCTGTTTCGCTGGATCCATCAAAAAGGGGCGTCGGACTTCACCGAGATGACCGACCTCGCGCGCAGCCTGCGCGAGAAGCTGCCGGGTGCCTGCTCCATCACCGGCCTGCCGGTGCTGTCGCGCCAGGACTCGGCCGACGGCACCATCAAGTGGCTGTTCGACGTGGGTGGCGGCAACGCGGTCGAGACCGTGTTCATCCCCGAAGAAGACCGAGGCACCTTGTGCATCTCGTCGCAGGCGGGTTGTGCCGTGGGTTGCCGCTTCTGTTCCACCGGCCACCAGGGTTTCTCGCGCAACCTCACCACCGGTGAGATCCTCGCCCAGCTGTGGCAGGCCGAGTTCTTTCTGCGCAAGCACCTCAAGCGCGACGAGCGCGTGATCACCAACGTGGTGATGATGGGCATGGGCGAACCTTTGCAGAACTACAACGCGCTGGTGCCGGCACTGCGCGTGATGCTCGACGACCACGGCTACGGCCTGTCGCGCCGCCGCGTCACCGTGTCCACCTCGGGCGTGGTGCCCATGATGGACCGCCTCGCTCAAGACTGTCCCGTGGCGCTGGCCGTGTCGCTGCACGCACCCGTTGATGCCTTGCGCAGCGACCTCGTGCCGCTCAACCTCAAGTACCCGATTGCCGAACTGCTCGACGCCTGCCTGCGCTACTTGCCCGCCGCGCCGCGCGACTTCATCACCTTCGAGTACTGCATGCTCGACGGTGTGAACGACCAGCCGCACCACGCGCAAGAGCTGCTGGCTCTGGTGCGGGGCCACGCGGGGCGTGGTGTGCCGTGCAAGATCAACCTGATTCCTTTCAACCCGTTTCCCGGCTCCGGGCTGCTCTGTTCGCCACGGCCGGTGGTGCAGCAGTTCGCCCGCATCCTCAGCGAGGGTGGTTTGGTGACAACGGTGCGCAAGACGCGGGGCGACGACATCGACGCGGCCTGTGGTCAACTGGCCGGCGACGTGCTCGACCGCACCAACGCCGCCAGCCGCCTGGCCAAGCGCCGCAGCGCCACCGAGCATCCCATCCGCATCGTCCACAAGGAAAGGCAGGCATGACTTCAGCCACTCGATTCCCAGCCCGGTTTTCAGGCGCCATGTGGGGGTTGCTGGCATTGCTGACGTGCTTGCTGTTGTTGTCGGCGGGATGTGCGCAACGCGGTGCTGCAGCCAGCACGCCCACCGCTGAGCCGATCACCGATTCCGACGAACCCGAGGCGCGCAAGCGCGCGCGCATCCGCATCGAGCTGGCCGCCGGCTACTTTGGTGAAGGTCAGAACACGGTGGCGCTGGACGAGATCAAGCTGGCGCTTCAGGCCGACCCGACCTACGCGCCGGCCTATGTGCTGCGCGGCCTGGTCTACATGGGCATGAACAACGACCCGCTGGCCGAAGAGAGCTTCCAGCGCGCCATGCAGCTCAATCCGCGCGACCCCGACGCCCTGCACAACTACGGCTGGTACGCCTGCCAGCGCGGTCGCTACGCCCAGTCCACCGAACTGTTCCAGCGCGCGTTGGTCAGCCCTGTTTACGGCGGTCAGGCCAGAACCTTGCTGGCCATGGGCATCTGTCAGATCCGGGCCGGGCAGTTCGTGGAGGCCGAAGCCAGCCTTGCGCGCTCTTACGAACTCGATCCGGCCAACCCCATCGTGGCCTACAACCTCGCCTCGCTGCAGTTCCGGCGGGGTGATGACGCCAAGGCCCAGTTCACCATTCGACGCCTCAACAACACCGACCTGGCCAATGCCGAGACGCTGTGGCTGGGCATCAAGGTGGAGCGGCGGCTTCGCAACCGCGAAGCCATGGCACAACTGGCCCAGCAACTGGGTCGCCGTTACCCGGATTCCGCCCAGTGGGCGCGTTTTCAGCGCGGAGAGTTTGATGAGTGAAGCGGTGGTGGATGGCAATGGCCTGTCGGGTGAGCCCGTTTCGCGGCCGATCCGGCTGAAGGAGGCCCGCGAAGCCGCGGGTCTGCACATCGCGGCCCTGGCCGCCGCCTTGAAGGTGCCGGTCAAGAAGCTGGAGGCGTTGGAGGCCGGGCGATACAGCGAACTGCCCGACCTCACCTTTGCGCGCGCGCTGGCGTCCAGCGCCTGCCGACAGCTCAAGGTCGATCCGGCTCCCATCCTCCAGCAGATTCCGCTCGGCAGCTCACCCAAGCTGGGTGACCACGGGCAGGCGCTCAACGCGCCTTTCAATTCGGGCCGCGACGAAGAGCCGATCAACCCGCTGAACTGGCTCTCCCGGCCTGCCTTGCTGGCGGCCATTGCCCTCTTGCTGGGTGCGCTGGTCATTGTGTTTCTGCCCCGGGCCGAAAGCCCTCCGGCCGTGGCAAGCGTGGCGGAGCCGGTCATGGCCGAACCTGTGGTGGTGGTCGAACCCGTGGCCGCTCAGGAGCCCGCTGGTGCTGCCTTGCAGGAAGGCGTTTTGCCCGTGAGCAACGACCAGGCATTGCCCGCCGTGGCGCCAGCGAACACGGACCCAGCGGCCGTGCCGACGGATACGGCGGCGCTGCCCGTTGCCACGCCGGTAGCTCCCGTCGCTGTCCCCGGTGCGGGCAGCTTGCTGAGCATTGCCGCCACGGGCGAGTCCTGGGTGGAAGTGGTCAACGGCAGCGGAACTGTGGTGGCCCAACGCCTGCTGCAGGCCGGCGACGTGATCGATTTTTCCGCAGCCCCACCCTACACCGTGGTTCTGGGCAAGGCCGATGCCGCGCAGGTGAGCGTTCGCGGCAAGCCCTTTGACACGACGCCCTTTGCGCGCAGCAACGTGGCTCGCTTCGAGGTGAAATGACCATGGACCTTGCATCTCAGCCCATCGCCTTGACCGCCGCACGAGCGCGCCGCACCCGCCAGGGCGTGGTGGCGTGGGGCAGCAACCGGGTGACGGTGGGTGGCGACGCGCCGGTGCGTGTGCAGTCCATGACCAACACCGACACAGCCGACGCGGTGGGCACGGCGATCCAGGTGAAAGAGCTGGCGCTGGCCGGCTCCGAGCTGGTGCGCATCACCGTGAACAACGACGAAGCCGCCAAGGCCGTTCCCTACATTCGTGAGCAGCTTGACCGCATGGGCGTTGATGTGCCCCTGGTCGGCGACTTCCACTACAACGGCCACCGCCTGCTCGCCGACCACCCGGCCTGCGCCGAAGCACTCTCCAAGTACCGCATCAACCCCGGCAACGTGGGCCGAGGTGACAAGGGTGACCGCCAGTTTGCCCAGATGGTGGAGATCGCCGCGCGCCACGACAAGGCCATCCGCATCGGCGTGAACTGGGGCAGCCTGGACCAGGACCTGCTGGCCCGTCTGATGGACGAGAACGCCGGCCGCCGCGAACCCTGGGAGGCCAAGCAGGTGATGTACGAGGCGCTGATCACCTCGGCGCTCGAGTCTGCCAAGAAGGCTGAAGAGATCGGCCTCAATGGCAACAACATCTTCCTGTCATGCAAGGTCAGCGCAGTGCAGGACCTGATCGCGGTGTATCAGGCGCTGGCGCAACGCTGCAACTACGCGCTGCACCTCGGCCTGACCGAAGCCGGCATGGGCACCAAAGGCGCGGTGGCATCGGCCGCGGCACTCTCGGTGCTGCTGCAACAAGGCATTGGTGACACCATCCGCGTCTCGCTCACGCCACAGCCGGGCGAAGCCCGCACGCAAGAGGTGGTGATCGCGCTGGAGATCCTGCAGGCGCTCGGCATGCGAGCGTTTGTGCCCTCGGTCACCGCCTGCCCGGGCTGCGGCCGCACCACCAGCACCACATTCCAGGAGCTGGCCAAGCAGATCGACGACTACCTGCGCGGCTCCATGCCGGTCTGGCGCGTGCGCTACCCCGGGGTGGAAAACCTCAAGGTGGCGGTGATGGGCTGCATCGTCAACGGCCCCGGCGAAAGCAAACATGCCGACATCGGCATCAGCCTGCCCGGCACCGGCGAAGCACCGGCCGCACCGGTCTTCATCGACGGACAGAAAGCACTGACCTTGCGCGGCGACGACATCGTGCGCGAGTTCCAGGTGATCGTGGACAACTACATCGAGAAAAAGTTTGGCGTCACCGCTTGAGGTTGGGCAATTGCCCGGCTTGCGCTGAACGCACCGACTTCCAGCACATGGCAGAAAAACTAACCGCCGTCAAAGGCATGAACGACATCGCCCCTCCCGCGTCCGCGCACTGGGAATGGCTCGAAGACACGCTGCGCACGCTGATGCGCCGCTACAGCTATCGCAACCTGCGCACGCCCATCGTGGAGCCGACCGCGTTGTTCGTGCGCGGCCTGGGCGAGGTGACCGACATCGTCGAGAAGGAGATGTACTCCTTTGAAGACCGGCTCAACGGCGAGCAGCTCACGCTGCGCCCCGAAAACACGGCGGGCGTGGTTCGCGCCGCGCTCGAACATTCGCTGCTGTACGACGGTGGCAAGCGCCTGTACTACATGGGGCCGATGTTCCGCCACGAGCGCCCGCAGCGCGGTCGCTACCGCCAGTTCCACCAGTTCGGTGCCGAGGCCCTGGGCTTTGCCGGGCCCGACGTGGACGCCGAGCTCATCGTGCTGGCTTGCGATCTCTGGGCCGAGCTCGGTCTCACCGGCATCGAACTCGAAATCAACAGCCTGGGCCAACCCACCGAGCGGCTGGCGCACCGCCAGGCCCTCATCGCCTACCTGGAAGCCCATGCGGACCAGCTCGACGAGGAGGCCAAACGCCGCTTGCACAGCAACCCGCTGCGGATCCTGGATACCAAGAATCCGGCCATGCAGGCCCTGGTGAACGCCGCGCCGCGCCTGATGGACCACCTGGGTGCCGAATCACTCGATCACTTCAACCGCCTGCGCGGCCTGCTCGATGCGCACGGCATTGCCTACCGCATCAACCCGCGCCTGGTGCGCGGCATGGACTACTACAACCTCTCGGTGTTCGAGTTCGTCACCACGCAACTGGGCTCACAAGGCACCGTGTGCGCCGGCGGCCGCTACGACGGTCTGTTCGAACAGATCGGCGGCAAAGCCGCGCCGGCCGTGGGCTGGGCGCTGGGCATGGAGCGCATTCTCGAGCTGCTGAAAGAGCAGGGCAAGTTGCCTGAACAACCTGTGCCCGACGCGTATGCCGTGGTGCCCGACGCGGCCCATGTGCCCCAGGTCATGCCGGTGTTGCGGGCTCTGCGACAGCACGGTGTGAACGTGCAGATGCACGCGGGCGGCGCCGATGGCATGGGCAGCATGAAGTCGCAGTTCAAGAAGGCCGACGCCAGCGGCGCCCGCTTTGCGCTGATCTTTGGCGAGCAAGAGCTGCAGCAAGGCAGTGTGGCTGTGAAGCCTTTGCGCGGCCCGCGGCCCGACACCGATGCACCCTCGCAGGAAACCGCGCAGCGCCTGCTGCCGATCGCGCAGGTGGCCGAATGGGCCGCCAGTCTGCGCAGCCACTGAACCCACCCGGCCTTCCCGGCTTGCAGAGGCGGGGAAGCCGCAGCCACCCGCCTACAATCGAGCGTTGCGCTCCCGGCGCCCGAACCCGAATCGAATTTGCAGCATGGCCAAACACCTCGACCTTGAAGAGCAGGAACAGCTCGATCAGATCAAACACTTCTGGAGCCAGTACGGCAACCTCATCAGCTGGGTGCTGATCGTGGTCTTCGGTTCGTTTGCCGCCTGGAACGGCTGGAACTACTGGCAGCGCAACCAGGCCGCGAAGGCTGCGGCCTTGTACGATGAAGTCGACCGCGCCGCACTCGCCAAAGACGCAGACCGCATGCAGCGTGCATTGGCCGACATGCAGGCCCAGTTCGCCAGCACTACCTTCGCCAGCCAAGCCGCTCTGCAGGCCGGCAAGACGCTGTTCGATGCGGGCAAGCTGCCCGAGGCACGCGCTGCGCTGGCCTGGGCTGCTGAAAAGTCGTCCGATGACGCTTACAAAGCCGTCGCCCGCTTGCGGCTCGCGGCGCTGGACATCGAGGCGCAAGCCTATGACCAGGCACTCAAGACCCTGGAAGCCCCGGTGCCCAAGTCGTTCGAGCCGCTGGTGGCCGATCGCCGCGGCGATGTGTTGATGGCGCAGGGCAAGGCCGATGAAGCCAAGGCCCAGTACCAGACCGCCTGGAAGGGCTTGACCAACCGCACCGAATACCGCCGCCTGGTCGAGGTGAAGCTGGCTTCGCTGGGCGTGGATGTTTCCACCCTGGCCCCCACAACCGAGGTCGCCCGTTGAACCCAGTTCTCAATTCCATCAAACCTTCTTCCACAGCTTGGATGGTGCGCGCCGCCTGCCTGGGTGTGCTGGCGCTGGCGGGTCTGTCGGCCTGCTCGTCGGGCGCCAAGAAGCCCCAGCCCACCGAGCTGCCCCCGGTTGCTGCCCTCATGGGCACGCGTGCAGCCTGGACCGCGCAGGTGGGCGCCACCACCGAGTCCCTGACTCCACTGGTCGCGGGCGGCCGCGTGTTCGCTGCCAGCACCGCCGGCACGGTGGTCGCGCTCAATGGTGCCACCGGTCAGGACGTGTGGCGCTTGAACCTGGGCACACCCATCGCCGCCGGCGTGGGCTCCGACGGGCAGACCGCTGCGGTGGTCACCCAGAGCAACCACCTCGTGGCGCTGGCCGATGGTCGCGAACTCTGGCGGGTGCGCCTGCCCGCGCGCGCCTTCACGGCGCCGCTGGTGGCCGGTGCCCGCGTGTTCGTGCTCACGGCCGACCGCACCGTCACCGCTTTTGACGCGCGCAACGGGGCCCGTTTGTGGGCCCAGTCGCGCACCGCCGAACCGCTGGTGCTCAGCCAGAGCGGCGCCTTGCTGGCGGTGGGCGACACCTTGGTGGCGGGCCTGTCGGGTCGATTGGTGGGTCTCAACCCGACCAACGGCTCGGTGCGCTGGGAAGCCCCGATCGCCACGCCGCGCGGCACCAACGAGGTGGAGCGTCTGGTGGACATCGTCGGCCCCGTGAGCCGGATTGGTGACAACGTCTGCGCGCGGGCCTACTCAGCCGCCGTGGGGTGCGTCGATGCTGCGCGTGGCAACGTGATCTGGTCCCGCGCCAACCAAGGCACCACTGGTGTGCACGGTGACGATCGCCTGGTGTTCGGCGCCGATGGCGAAGGCCGCTTCCAGGCCTGGCAACGCGCCTCCGGCGAGCCCGCCTGGAGCATTGACCGCTTGAAATACCGCGGCCTCAGCGCTCCGGTGGCATTGGGTCGCGTGGTCGCCGTGGGCGACAACACTGGCCTGGTGCACCTGGTCTCGCGCGAAGACGGCAGCGAAATGACACGACTGAGCACCGACGGTTCACCCATCCTGGTGGCACCTGTGCTCTCGGGCGACGCGCTCGTGGTACAGACGCGCAATGGCGGCCTGTACGCCTGGCGCCCCCAATAACGGCTGAGCCGAACCGCCTCTTGAACGAAAGCAGCTTTCCTTGAAACCCGTCATCGCCCTGGTGGGCCGCCCCAATGTGGGCAAGTCCACCCTGTTCAACCGCCTGACGAGTTCTCGCGACGCCATCGTGGCCGACTTTGCCGGCCTCACCCGTGATCGACACTACGGGAATGGCCGCCTCGGTGCACGTGAATACATCGTCATCGACACCGGCGGTTTCGAGCCCGATGCCACCGAGGGCATCTACAAGGAGATGGCCAAGCAGACGCGGCAGGCCGTGGCCGAGTCCGATGTGGTGCTGTTCGTGGTGGATGCACGCGCCGGCATCAGCGCGCAAGACCACGAGATCGCGGTTTACCTGCGCAGGCTGGGCAAACCTTGCGTGCTGGTGGCCAACAAGGCCGAGGGCATGACCCAGGGTTTGCAGCTGGTCGAGTTCTACGAGCTGGGACTGGGCGAAGTGCTGCCGGTCTCCGGCGCCCACGGGCAGGGCATTCGTTCCATGGTCGAGTTGGCCATGGAGCGCATTCCCGGCTTGCCGCCGGAAGATGAAGAGGAAGAACCCGCGCCGGCCGGCGTGATCCGCCTGGCGGTGGCAGGCCGGCCCAACGTGGGCAAGTCCACCCTGATCAACGCATGGCTGGGCGAAGAGCGCCTGGTCGCCTTCGATCTGCCCGGCACCACGCGCGACACCATCTCGGTGCCGTTCGAGCGCAACGGCCAGAAGTTCGAGTTGATCGACACGGCCGGCATTCGCCGCAAGGGACGGGTGTTCGAGGCAATCGAGAAGTTTTCGGTGGTCAAGACGCTGCAGGCCATTGAAAACGCGAATGTCGTGCTGCTGCTGCTGGACGCCACACAAGGCGTGACCGACCAGGACGCGCACATCGCAGGCTACATCCTGGAAAGCGGCCGCGCGGTGGTGGTGGCCATCAACAAATGGGACGCGGTGGATGCCTACCAGCGAGAACAGGTCGAGCGCCAGATCGAAACCCGGCTGGCCTTCCTGAAGTTTGCGTCCTTGCACCTGATCTCTGCGCAGAAGCGCCAGGGGTTGGCCCCGGTGTGGAAATCGATCATCCAGGCCCAGGCGTCGGCCACGCGCAAGATGTCGACCCCGGTGCTGACCCGGCTGCTGGCCGAGGCGGTGGCGTTCCAGGCGCCCACACGCGGTGGCATGTTCCGGCCCAAGATGCGCTACGCGCACCAAGGCGGCATGAATCCACCCGTGATCGTGATCCATGGCAATTCGCTGGAACACGTGCCCGATTCCTACAAGCGATTCCTCGAAGGGCGTTTCCGCAAGGCCTTCGATCTGGTCGGCACGCCGTTGCGGATCGAACTCAAAACCTCAACCAATCCCTTCAAGGAATAGGAATTGCCCGGCAGGCTTGAGCAGTACAAGCCCTGTGGTATGGTGCTTTCCTTATCCACTTTTTTCTGAACACGGAGCATATCGTGAGCAATAACAAAGGCCAACTCTTGCAAGACCCCTTTCTGAACCAGCTGCGCCGGGAGCACGTGCCCGTGTCGATTTACCTGGTCAATGGCATCAAGTTGCAGGGTCAGATCGAGTCGTTCGACCAGTACGTGGTTCTCTTGCGGAACACCGTCACGCAAATGGTCTACAAGCACGCCATTTCCACCATCGTTCCGGGCCGCCCCGTGCAGTTCTCCGCCGCACCTGCGGACGAGTCCGCCGCTCCTTGAACGTCTTTCCCCTTGAAACCGGCGCGGTGCCGATGCGCCGTCCGGTTCGCATCGCCCGGCGCATCACCGCTGAAGCGATTTGAAATCTCCCGAACACGCCGCCACGTCCACCCCATCGGTCATTCTGGTGGGGGTGGACTTTGGCACGCCCCATTTCGACGCTCCGTTGGAGGAACTCGGCTTGCTGGCCCAGACCGCGGGTTACAGCGTGGCCGACCGCGTCACCTGCAAACGCCGTGCGCCCGACCCGGCCCTGTTTGTCGGCTCCGGCAAGGCAGACGAGATCAAACTGCTGGCGCAGGCGACCGGTGCTGCGGAAGTCCTCTTCGATCAATCGCTCAGCCCTGCGCAGCAACGCAATCTTGAGCGGCATCTCGGGATGCCGGTCAACGACCGCACGCTGTTGATCCTGGAAATCTTTGCCCAGCGTGCGCGCAGCCACGAGGGCAAGCTCCAAGTCGAACTCGCGCGGCTCCAATACCTTTCCACCCGGCTTGTGCGGCGCTGGTCGCACCTGGAGCGGCAAAGTGGCGGCATCGGCATGCGCGGCGGTCCGGGTGAGACCCAGATCGAACTGGACCGCCGCATGATCGGCGAGTCGATCAAGCGGACCAAGGAGCGACTGGAAAAGGTGAAGAAGCAGCGCGCCACGCAGCGCCGCCAGCGGGAGCGCCGCGACACTTTTTCCATCTCGCTGGTCGGCTACACCAACGCGGGCAAATCGTCCCTGTTCAACGGCCTCGTCAAGGCGCGGGCCTACGCGGCCGATCAGCTGTTCGCCACGCTGGACACCACCACGCGGCAGCTCTACCTGGGCGAGGCGGGCCGCTCGGTGTCCTTGTCGGACACGGTGGGTTTCATTCGCGACCTCCCGCATGGCCTGGTCGACGCTTTTGCCGCCACCTTGCAGGAGGCGGCCGATGCCGACCTGCTGCTGCACATCGTGGACGCCTCGAACCCTTCGCATCCCGAACAGATGGCCTCGGTGATGGGCGTGCTCAAGGACATCGGGGCCGAGCATGTGCCTCAAATCCTGGTGTTCAACAAATTGGACGCGATCGACGAAGTCCACATTCCGCTCGTTCTCGCCGATCAAATGGAACTGGATGGGCAAACGGTGCCTCGAATTTACGTGAGTGCCCAAACGGGCGAGGGTTTGCCTGCCCTCAGGGCTCTGTTGGCGGCGCAGGTGTTGGCTGCCGGGGGCGGGCAAGGCCCCGAGAGCCCGGGGGCGTTCCCCGAAAATGAAAGTTCGCCCTGCTGATTGGGCACAATGTGATGGTTTTGAAATTGACAAAGAGTTGGCAACACATGGATGTGAATCTGCAAACCCCCGCCCGCCCTGCCGAGCATGGCTCACGCGCCGCCCCACGACGGGCCTGGCACAAGGTGTTGGGCATGTTCAATCTCAATGACCCGCGCTGGGGCCGGGGCGATGACGCTCCACGCAACGAAGGTTCCAAGGACGGCCAGGAACCCGAGCGCAACGACGACAACCGCACGCCGCAGCGTCCGCGGGGTCAAGGCCCCAACCAGGGTCCGCCGGATCTCGACGAACTGTGGCGCGACTTCAACCGCAAGCTCGGTGGTTTGCTGGGCAAGAAGGGTGGTGGCCAGGGTGGCGGCAACGGATCGGGCGGCGGCGGCATGCCGGGCTTCAACCCCAGCCCCAAGACCACCGGGATCGGTGCGGGCCTCATTGTCGGTGTAGCGGCGCTCATCTGGCTGGGCACCGGATTCTTCATCGTGCAAGAGGGCCAGCAGGCCGTCATCACGCAGTTCGGCAAGTACAACAGCACCGTGGGCGCTGGTTTCAACTGGCGCCTGCCGTACCCGATCCAGCGCCATGAAACCGTGTTCGTGACGCAGATCCGCTCGGTTGACGTGGGGCGCGACAACATCGTGCCCGCCACCGGCCTGCGCGAGTCGGCCATGCTCACCGAAGACGAGAACATCGTCGAGATCAAGTTTGCGGTGCAGTACCGTTTGAACGACGCGCGCGCCTTCCTGTTCGAGAGCCGCGACCCCGATGCGTCGGTGGTCAAGGTGGCCGAGACCGCAGTGCGTGAAGTGGTCGGCAAGATGAAGATGGACGCCGCCCTGGCCGAAGAGCGTGATCAGATTGCACCCCGCGTGCGCGCGCTCATGCAGACCATTCTGGACCGCTACAGCGTGGGCATCGAGGTGGTCGGCATCAACCTGCAACAAGGCGGCGTTCGTCCACCCGAGCAGGTGCAGGCCTCTTTTGACGACGTGCTCAAGGCTGGCCAGGAGCGCGAGCGCGCCAAGAACGAAGCCGAGGCCTACGCCAACGACGTGGTGCCGCGCGCCCGTGGTGCCGCCTCCCGCCTGACCGAAGAAGCCGAAGGCTACCGCGCCCGCATCGTGGCGCAGGCGCAAGGTGATTCGCAACGTTTCGCCTCGGTGCTGACCGAGTACCAGAAGGCGCCGCAGGTCACCCGCGAGCGCATGTACACGGACGCGATGCAGGAGATCTACAGCAACGTGACAAAGGTGCTGGTGGACTCCAAGGCCGGCAACAACCTGCTGTACCTGCCGCTGGACAAGATCATGCAGATGACGGCCCAGTCACCAACGACCAGCCCCTCGACCGTCACTCCACCGCCCAGCGCGGGCACGGCGTCCACGCCGGCCAGCCGCAGCCTCGACAACGCAGCCCGCTCGCGCGAACGCGAGAGCCGCTGAGCGCCGCAAACGAGACCAAAGAGCAACGCACATGAACAAATTGGGTTTCATCCTCACCAGCCTCGTCGTGGCGCTGGCCATCGCCAGTTCCATGCTGTTCGTGGTCGACCAGCGCCAGTTCGGCGTGGTCTTCCAGTTAGGCCAGATCAAGCAGGTCGTCACCGAGCCGGGCCTGAACTTCAAACTGCCCCCGCCGTTCCAGAACGTGTCCTACATCGACAAGCGCCTGCTCACGCTGGAGAGCACCGACACCGAACCGACGCTCACCGCCGAGAAGCAACGTGTTGTGATCGACTGGTACGTGCGCTGGCGCATCGCCGAGCCGCAGGAGTACATCCGCAACGTGGGTATCACCGAGCGCGCGGGCGCCTTGCAGCTCAACCGTGTGGTGCGCAACTCGTTTCAGCAGGAAGTGAACAAGCGCACCGTCAACGAGCTGCTGTCAACCCGTCGTGAAGAGCTGATGGCCGACGTCAAGCGCGAGGTGCTGGCCGCGGTGCGCAGCGCCGACAAGCCCTGGGGCATGGATGTGGTCGATGTCCGCATCACCCGCGTGGACTACGCCGAAAGCATCACCGCCTCGGTGTACCAGCGGATGGAAGCCGAGCGCAAACGCGTGGCCAACGAACTGCGCTCCACCGGTTTTGCCGAAGGCGAGAAGATCCGCGCCGATGCAGACCGCCAGCGCGAAGTGATCGTGTCCGAGGCCTACCGCGACGCTCAGCTCATCAAGGGTGAGGGCGATGCCAAAGCCGCTGCGTCGTTCTCCGAAGCGTTCGGTCGCGACCCGGCCTTTGCGCAGTTCTACCGCAGCCTGGAAGCCTACAAGTCGAGCTTCGCCAGCAAGTCCGACGTGCTGGTGGTCGATCCTTCGTCCGACTTCTTCAAGTCGCTGCGCAGCAGCAACCTGGCGCCGAGCAGGTGAGCCGTATGTCGCGCGGCGCTTGTTCCTTCCGCCAGCGCTGAGCGCGCGGCCCTTGTGGCGTGGAACCGATCTGGACCGCACTGGCCCTCGTGCTGGTGTTCGAAGGCATCCTTCCCTTGGTGGCACCGAAGTTGTGGCGCCGGGTGTTCTCTGAAATGCTCGGGCTGCGCGACGGACAGCTGCGTTTCTTCGGCCTGATCTGCGTGGCCATCGGCGTGCTGATGGTCTGGCTGCTCGGCTGAATTTCCCTCGCCAGGCGGGCGTTGGAATCGCCCGCTCCCGGCACCTTGCGCGATCACCCGGCGGATACCCTTCCGCACCCCGGTAAAATCGCGGTTTTAACAGCTCCTGAAAATGCCCATGTCTGCCTGGGTCCTCCCGGATCACATAGCCGATGTCTTGCCTTCCGAGGCCCGCCACATCGAAGAATTGCGCAGGAGCTTGCTCGATACCGCCCGTGGCTATGGCTACGAGCTGGTGATGCCGCCCTTGCTGGAGCATCTTGAATCGCTGCTCACCGGCACCGGTGAAGCGCTCGACCTGCAAACTTTCAAACTCGTCGACCAGTTGTCGGGCCGGACGCTGGGCCTGCGTGCCGACAGCACGCCGCAGGTGGCGCGCATCGACGCGCACCTGCTCAACCGCCAGGGCGTGGCGCGTCTGAGCTACTGCGGTCCGGTGGTGCACACGCGCATTGACCGCCCGCTGGCCAGTCGCGAACCGCTGCAGTTCGGCGCCGAGATCTACGGACATGCAGGGCTGGAGGCCGACCTCGAGGTGATCGAGCTGGCCCAGGCCTGCCTGCGCGTGGCCGGTGTGAAGGGTCTGCAGCTCGACATGGCCGACGTGCGCGTGATCGACGCCGTGCTCGCGCCGGTGACGTTGACCGCGCCGCAGGAGGCCCGTATCCATGCAGCCCTCAATGCGAAGGACGTGGCCGAACTCCAGGTGCTGGCGCGCGACCTGCCGGCCAACGTGCGCCGCGATCTGTGCGCGCTGCCGCGCCTCTTCGGCGATGTGGCGGTGCTCGATGAAGCGAAGCACACGCTGCAGGCGTCGCCCGCCTTGCACGCGGCCCTGGACAACCTGCGCTGGCTCGCTGCGCAAGCGCAAGACATGGCGGTGTCCATCGACCTCGCCGATCTGCGCGGCTACGCCTACTACACCGGCATGCGCTTCGCCTTGTTTGCCCAGGCGGGGCAGGGCAGTGCGGGGCAGTCGCTGGAGCTGGCCCGGGGTGGCCGCTACGACGAGGTGGGCGCCGTGTTCGGCCGCAACCGCCCGGCGGTGGGTTTCAGCCTGGACCTGAAAGAACTCGTGGCCGCCGTGGCGCCTCGGTCCCTGGTCGCCGCGATCCGTGCGCCCTGGGGCATGGACGCCAGCCTGCGCAGCGCCGTGGTCAACCTGCGGGCGCAGGGCCACACGGTGGTGTGCGTGCTGCCCGGCCATGAACACGAAGTCGACGAATTCCATTGCGACCGCGAACTGGTGCCCGACGCGGCCCAGGCAGGCGCATGGACAGTGAAGAACATTCAAACGGAAATCAGCCAATGACGAACAGCAGCAGCGCCGTGACACCCGGTCGCAACGTGGTGGTGGTGGGGACCCAGTGGGGCGACGAGGGCAAAGGCAAGCTGGTCGACTGGTTGACCGAGACCGCCACCGGTGTGGTGCGTTTCCAGGGGGGCCACAACGCGGGCCACACGCTGGTCATCAACGGCGTGAAGACCGCGCTGCATCTCATCCCCAGCGGCATCATGCGCGCGGGCGTCAAGTGCTACATCGGCAACGGCGTCGTGCTCTCGGTGGGCAAGTTGTTTGAAGAGATCACCGGGCTGGAAAAGGCCGGTGTCGAAGTGCGCTCGCGCCTGCGCGTGAGTGAAGGCTGCCCGCTGATCCTGCCGTTCCACGCTGCGATCGACATCGCGCGCGAAGCCGCCAAGGTCAAGGCCGGCACCGAGAAGATCGGTACCACCGGCCGCGGCATCGGCCCGGCCTACGAAGACAAGATCGCCCGCCGCGCGTTGCGCGTGCAGGACCTGCGATACCCCGAGCGCTTCGCCGCCAAGCTGCGCGAGCTGCTCGACCTGCACAACCACCTGCTCACCAGCTACCTGCATTCGGCCGACATGGTCTGGGACGAAAAGATCGCCGCCTACATGAAAGACGGCGCGATCCAGTTCGAGCCGGTGTATGCCGAAGCCATGCAACAGGCCGAGCTGCTCAAGCCCATGATCGCCGACGTGTCGCGCGAGCTCAACGAGGCCCACAAGGCCGGCGCCAACCTGCTGTTTGAAGGCGCGCAGGGCACGCTGCTCGACATCGACCACGGCACCTACCCCTTCGTCACGTCGAGCAACTGCGTGGCGGGCAACGCTGCTGCAGGCTCCGGCGTGGGCCCGGGCCTGCTGCATTACGTGCTGGGCATCACCAAGGCCTACTGCACCCGCGTGGGTGGTGGCCCGTTCCCGACCGAACTCGACTGGGAAAAAGAAGGCACACCGGGCTGGCACATGGCCACCGTGGGCGCCGAGAAGGGCGTGACCACCGGTCGCAGCCGCCGCTGTGGCTGGTTCGACGCGGCGCTGCTCAAGCGCTCGGCGCAGGTCAATGGCCTCACCGGTCTGTGCATCACCAAGCTCGACGTGCTCGACGGCTTGACCGAACTCAAGCTCTGCACCGGCTACGAGCTCGACGGCGAAACCATCGACATCCTGCCCCTGGGCGCCGAAGACATCGCGCGTTGCACGCCAATCTACGAAACCCTGCCGGGCTGGAGCGATTCGTCGGTGGGTGTGACGCAGTACGACAAGTTGCCCGAGAACGCGCGCCGTTATCTGCAGCGCATTCAGGAAACCACCGGCGTGCCGATCCACGTGGTGTCGACCAGCCCCGACCGCGACCACACCATCCTGCTGCACCACCCCTATCACGGCTAAGCACGGCTGAGCGGTGCATCTGCGGCCCACCCGGCCGCGCACCGTGCAAGAATCCCGACCGATACCCCCACCCGGAGTCCGCATGCTCACCGAAGACGGCAAACACCTCTACGTCTCCTACGACGAGTACCACAACCTGATCGAGAAGCTCGCGCTCAGGGTTCACCAGTCCGGCTGGGAATTCGACACCATCCTGTGCCTGGCGCGAGGCGGCATGCGCCCCGGCGACATCCTCTCGCGGATCTTCGACAAGCCGCTGGCCATCATGTCGACCAGCTCCTACCGCGCCGCCGCCGGTACCCAGCAGGGCAACCTGGACATCGCGCGCTACATCACCACGCCCAAAGGCGAGATCGCCGGCAAGGTGCTGCTGGTCGACGATCTGGCCGACTCCGGTCACACGCTCAAGGCGGTGATCGACATGCTCAAGAACAACTACGCGCCCATCACCGAGATGCGCAGCGCGGTGATCTGGACCAAACAGCTCTCGGCCTTCACGCCCGACTATTCGGTGGAGTTCCTGCCGACCAATCCGTGGATCCACCAGCCCTTTGAGGGCTACGACAGCATGCGGCCTGCACAACTGCTGGAGAAGTGGAAGCTGTGAAAGACCTGTCCACCCGCCTGATTCACCACCCCTACAAACCCCCCGAGGGTTTCGAGGCGGTGGCGCCGGGTGTGCACAAAGCGTCCACCGTCTTTTTCCCCAACGTCCAGGCGCTGCGCACCTACGACTGGAAAGACAAGAGCGGCTACACCTACGGCCTGCACGGCACGCCGACCACCTTCACGCTGGAAGAGCGCATCGCCACCATCGAAGGTGGCAAACATTGCGTGCTGGTGCCCAGCGGTCTGTCGGCCGTGACGCTGGTCGACATGGCCTTCTTGCGCAGTGGCGACGAGGTGCTGATCCCCGACAACGCCTACGGCCCCGGCAAGTCGTTTGCTGCGGTTGAACTCGCTGCCTGGGGCATCACCCACCGCTACTTCGACGCCATGGACCCCGACGATCTGGCGCGGCAGCTCTCGCCCGCCACACGACTGGTCTGGCTGGAAGCGCCGGGTTCCATCACGCTGGAGTTTCCCGACATTCCCGCACTGGTGGCCCGAGTGCAGCAGGCCAACCAAGCTCGCGCCGGACAACGGCCCATCGTCACCGTGCTCGACAACACCTGGGGCGCGGGTGTCGCCTTCAACGCATTTGATCTGGGCGTGGACATCTCCATGCAGGCGCTCACCAAGTACCCCAGCGGTGGTGCCGATGTGTTGATGGGCTCGGTGGTCACGCGCGACGAGTCCTTGCACCGCCAGGTGCTGCTCACCCACATGCGCCTGGGCCTGGCCGTGGCCGCCAACGACGCCGAACTGGTGCTGCGCAACCTGCCGACCATGGCCCTGCGCTATGAAGCGCAGGACACCGCCGCCCGCGAGCTGGCGCAGTGGATGCAGGCTCAGCCCGGCGTGGTCAAGGTGCTGCACCCGGCTTTGCCCGACTCTCCTGGTCACGCCACCTGGAAACGCGACGCCACAGCCGCGGCCTGCCTGTTCAGCGCCGTGTTCGACCCCTCGATTCCTCAGTCGCGCATCGACGCGTTTTGCGACAGCCTGAAGCTCTTCCGCCTGGGCTGGAGCTGGGCCGGGCCGATCAGCCTGTGTGCCCCGTACGACATGGCCTCCATTCGCACCCGGGCCTGGCCACACACCGGTGGTCTGGTACGCTTTGCGGTCGGTCTGGAATCCGTGCACGATCTGCGTGCCGACCTTGCACAGGCCCTGGGCGCCTTGCAAGCCTGACCCCTTCGTTTCAACAGACCTGAAAGACTGATTTGGCTACTCCCAACTACGGATACGAAAAACGCCAGCGCGAGCTTGCCAAGAAGAAAAAGAAAGAGGAAAAGCTCAAGGCCAAAGCCGAAGGCCGCCGCCATGACGACACGGATGCGCCGCAAGAGCCGGGCACCGATGCACCGGACAGCGCGGCGGGCGGCGACGGCGCTGGCGCCGGCAACTGACCCCAGGGGTCTTGCCAGCGGCCTGGGCCCAGCGCTCAGGCCGTGTTTTCGCTGGCGATCAAGGATCGCGCAGCCTCGTTCAGCGACCCGGCTGAACGGTCCCGCAGCTCACAGGGCAGGGCCTGCGCAAATTGTTTGAAGTTGCGCCCGATGGACTGGGCGTACATGGGGTCGTAGTGGCTGGTCAGCAGCTCCAGCACCACCGCCGGTGTCTGACCATTCTTCACCTTGTCCGTCCAGCCCGACACCACCTCCTTGCCACGCAGTTCGGTCAGCGCTTCCAGGCGTGAACAGAACGACGCCGGGTCTTCCACGAAGAAGTCGTAGTCCTCCAGCAGCAGCGCCACACGCTCCTCATCCGACAGGCGCAGGTCGATGCAGGGGCTGGCCCGCATGGCGTCGATCAGCGCATCGGGCACGCGCACATTGCCCACCTTCTTGCTCTCGCTCTCCACGTACACCACGCGCGTCGGGTCAAAGCCCCGCAGGGCAGACCACACCATCGAATCAAAGCGCTTCTGGCTCGGTTGCGGCTGGCCGGGAATGTGACCCAGCACCGAGCTGCGGTGGCTGGCCAAGGCTTCCAGATCGAGCACCTGCGCGCCTTGTGCAGCCAGGGCCTGCAGCAGGCGCGTCTTGCCGCTGCCGGTGGGGCCGCAGACGACGCGGTAGTGCAGGCGCTCGGCCAGCGCCGGCAGCGACTCCACCAGCGCTGCGCGCCAGGCCTTGTACCCGCCTTCGATGAGGGTGACGTGGAAGCCGATGGCGCCCAGGATGGTGGCCAGCGCTCCGCTGCGGTTGCCGCCGCGCCAGCAGTACACCAGCGGCTTCCAGGTGCGCGGTTTGTCGATCACTTCGCGTTCGATGTGGGCCGCGATGTTGCGCGCCGACAGGGCCGCGCCGCGCTTCTTGGCCTCGAACGGGTTGACCTGCTTGTACATCGTGCCGATGGTGATGCGCTCTTCGTTGTTGAGCGTGGGCCAGTTCACCGCGCCAGGCACGTGGTCGAGCGCGTGCTCGTCTTCGGTGCGGGCGTCGATGATCAGGTCGAATTCGGCCAGGCGGCTCAGCGCCTCGGTGGCATTCAGGGTGTGGACGGGCATGCCCGATTATCGACGGGCAATCAGTTTTCGCAGTTCGGGCCACACGTTGTCGCGCATGGTGGGCTGGGCCGCTTCGTTGGGGTGGATGCGATCGTTCTGGAACAGCGCCGTGGGGTCCTTGGTGTCGGCCACGTCCTTCAGGAAAAACGGCACCAGCGCGGTTTTCTCGGCCTTGGCCACGGCGGTGAACACCTCGCGGAATTCCTGTGCGTATTTCGCGCCGTAGTTGGGCGGCATCTCCATGCCCAACAGCAGCACCTGCGCGCCCGCTTCACGAGACAGCCGCGCCATGGTGGCGAGGTTGTCGCGTGTCATGTTGAGTGGCAGGCCGCGAAGCGCGTCGTTGCCGCCCAGTTCGATCACCACCCACTTGGGTTGGTGCTGCTTGAGCAGGGCCGCGATGCGCGAGCGCCCGCCCGAGGTGGTGTCGCCGCTGATGCTGGCGTTGACCACGCGCGCCTTCACTTTCTCTTTGGCCATGGTTTCGCTCAAGAGGGCCACCCAGCCGGTGCCGCGCTTGAGGCCGTATTCGGCGCTGAGCGAGTCGCCCACCACCAGAACCACCGGCGGGTGGCTGCTGGCGGCCTGTGCGGGTGCCTGTGCCAGTGCGGTGCCCAAAGACCCTGCGGCGGCGAGCGCGCACACGCTGCAGACCAGCGCGTTAAAGTGACGGCGTTTCAACTTGAGAAGTCCTTCCATGTCCGATGTGATGATTGCGGTCCAGCATGTGTTCAAGTCGGTCACCGACTCCACCGGGTCGCTGACCATTCTGCGCGACATCGATTTCACCCTGAACAAAGGGGAAACCGCTGCGATCGTGGGTGCGTCCGGGTCGGGCAAGAGCACGCTGCTGTCCATCGTGGCCGGGTTGGACACACCCACCAGCGGCACAGTTCACATCGATGGCGTCGATTTGTTCGCCATGGACGAAGACCAGCGCGCCGCGCTGCGTTCGCAAAAGGTCGGCTTTGTGTTCCAGAGCTTCCAGCTGCTGGGCAACCTCACCGCGCTGGAAAACGTGATGCTGCCGCTGGAGTTGGCCGGCCGGCGCGATGCCCGCGCCACCGCCACCCACATGTTGAAACGCGTGGGCCTGGGCGAACGTCTCTCCAGCTACCCCAAGGTGCTCTCGGGCGGCGAACAGCAGCGCGTGGCGCTGGCGCGTGCCTTCGTGGTGCAGCCCGCCGTGCTGTTGGCCGACGAGCCCACCGGCAGCCTCGACTTCGCCACCGGCGGCAAGATCATGGAGCTCATGTTCGACCTGAACCGCGAGCAGGGCACCACGCTTGTGCTGGTCACGCACGACCGCGGCATCGCACAACGCTGCGTGCGCCGCATCACCATCGAGGCCGGGCAGGTGGTGCCCGAAGTGAAAGAGACCGCGGCCGTCGCCTGAGGCTGCCCGCGCCCGGAGGGGATAATCCGGGCATGTCTTCCCCCAAAGTGCTTTTCGGCTTTCACGCCGTGGGCGTGCGCCTGAAAACCGCGCCCCAATCCATCATCGAGATCTACTACGAGCCCACGCGTCGCGACGCGCGCATGCGCCAGTTTCTCGACATGGCCCGCGAGGCCAACGCCCGCCTGATCGAGGCCGATGGCCTGCGCATCGCCAAACTCGCCGGCAGCCACGGCCACCAGGGTGTGGCCGCGCGCGTGGAAGAGATCAAGCAGGTGCACTCGCTCGACGAGTTGCTGGAACAACTCGAGGCTACCGGCGTGCCGCCCTTGCTGCTGGTGCTCGACGGCATCACCGACCCGCACAACCTGGGCGCCTGCCTGCGGGTGGCCGACGGTGCCGGCGCACACGCCGTGATCGCGCCCAAGGACCACGCCGCCGGCATCAACGCCACCGTGGCCAAGGTGGCCAGTGGTGCGGCCGAGACCATGCCTTACTTCATGGTGACCAACCTGGCGCGCACCCTGGGCGAACTCAAGGAACGCAACATCTGGATCATCGGCACCAGCGACGACGCACCCAAGACGCTGTACCAAGTGGACCTCAAGGGCCCGGTGGCGCTGGTGCTCGGTGCCGAAGGCGCGGGCATGCGCCAGCTCACCCGCAAGACCTGCGACGAACTGGTGCGCATCCCCATGCATGGCGCGGTGGAGAGCTTGAACGTGTCGGTGGCCAGCGGTGTGTGTCTGTACGAGGCGCTGCGACAGCGCAGTTGAAGCCAATGTACGAGACGGTGCGTGGCTGGATTCGTGAGGCGCGCCACATCGCTGTGCTCACGGGCGCTGGCATGAGCGCCGAATCCGGCGTGCCGACGTTTCGCGATACGCAGACGGGTTTGTGGTCAAAATTCAACCCTCAATACCTGGCGACCGAAACCGCGTTTCGCGCCCATCCCCAGCGAGTGTGGGATTGGTATGTCCATCGCAGAGAGATGATCGCTGCCGTGCAACCCAATGCAGGCCACAGGGCGCTCGCCAGTTTCGCGGAAGGGCACCCCGGCCGCTTGACCCTCATCACCCAGAACGTGGATGGATTGCACCAGCGTGCCGGGCAGACCGATGCCTTGGCCCTGCATGGCAACATCGCAGAAGACCAGTGGCTGAACGCGGCACGCAGCTGCTGCAGCAAGCAAAGCATCGAGGCCGGTCGTCCACCGCGTTGCCCGGTGTGCGGCAACCTGCGCCGTCCTGGGGTGGTGTGGTTTGGGGAAAGCCTGCCGGCCGCTGCACTCGAGGCCGCTGAGCTCGCTGCCCGTCATTGCGATCTGATGCTGGTCATCGGCACCTCGGGTGAGGTCTATCCCGCAGCGGGTCTGGCCTTCACGGCACACCAGAGTGGTGCCCGCGTGGTGGTCATCAATCCCGAGGCCACACCGCTCGATGTGGTGGCTCAGTTGTGTCTCCATGAGCCAGCGGCTGTGTGCCTTCCAGCCTTGTTGGCCTGACTTCATTGACCTGGCTGGTCAAACGAAGCCCAACGCCCCCAACACCGCCCCCACCCCGATCATCCACAGCAGGTGGATCTTCGTTCGCCACACCAGCAGCGTGGCCACCGCCGTCAGCAACCACAGAGGCCAGTCGCGTGCTGGGTGGTCATGGGAGCCGGTGAGGAGCCAGCCGGTGGCGATCAGCAGGGCGATCACGATCGGGGCCATGCCGGTCTTGAAGGCGCGCACGGCGCGCAGTTCCCGGTTCTTGTGGGCCCAGCGGGTGGCGGTGTAGGTGAGCACCGACGAGGGCAGCATGATGGCCACCATGGTGACCACCACACCCAGCAGCGCGAGCGCCCAGGCGGTCCAGCCGGCGCCGGGGCCGCCGCCTGCGTTGAGGCCCACGTTCCAGCCGAGCAGGGCGACAAACAGCACATTGGGGCCTGGTGCTGCTTGCGAGAGCGCGATCGACGAGGTGAACTGCGCGTCGCTGAGCCAGGCGTTCTGGTAGACCAGGTAGCGGTGCATGTCGGGCGCGGTGGTGATGGCGCCGCCCACACCCAGCAACGACAGCGACGCGAAGTGCGTGAACAGGTTGAGCCAGCTTGCCGCGTCGGGCGTCATGGCGGTCATGCGCGGGGCTCCTCA
>Ga0210245_100042_pt1 | contig 87373 bp, 73 predicted proteins | sample ChrtobMetaP3_4mM_FD_155450 | JGI IMG/M metagenome (GOLD analysis project Ga0210245, IMG submission 155450) | Chrysochromulina tobin associated microbial communities from unialgal haptophyte culture, Seattle, Washington, United States - P3_4mM | ecosystem: Host-associated > Algae > Haptophytes >...
CCGGAGGGGACGGAGGCGGGGGAGAGGGGGGGGGCGGCGACGGCAGTTGCGGCGATGGAGGCGGCGGACATGGCGGCTGTAGCGAGGGAGCCGGCGATGGCAACGGCGATGGCGGCGGCGACTGCGGAGATGGAGGTCGAGACGGGGGGCGTGGGGATGGCGGCGGTGATGGCAGTGGCGATGGAGGCTGCGGAGATGGTCGGGACGGCGAGGGTGGAGGCGACGGTGGCGACGACGACGGCGACGGCGGTTGCGGCGACAGCGGCGATGACGAAGGGGGCGACGAAGGAGGCGATGAGGGTGGCGGTGAGTAGGCGGACCAGATGAAGACGAGTGAATCGGGGCCATCATTGGGGATGCAGGTGAGCTTCGTGCCCACGACCGTCGACGCATCAGGGCTCGGCGAGGCGGAGATGTTCGCCACGCGCTCCGGCGACATGTTGCGCTCGCGGTCGACCTTGTCCGACGAGGCGCGCGTCGCAAACGTGGGCGCAGTGAAGAAGGCCGCGAACCGCTCGAGCGCCTGCTCAAGATTGCTGCTGACCACCTTGAAGAATAAGTGGGTTTTCGCCATGACCGTCGCCACGAGGTTCGGCTCCGGTGACATGTGGGGGCTCGGCGAGGCGGAGATTTTCGCCACGCGCTCCGGCAACATGTAGCGCTCGCGGTCGACCTGGTCCGACGAGGCGCGCGTCGTAATCGTGGGCGCCAATGTTGAGGTCGCTCTCTCGGTGCGCGTGGCCAGGACGGCGGTAAGTAGGAGGAAGGGCAACATTTGTGGAGCTGTTGCTGTGTGGAATCCACAGGAAAGGCTCAACTAACGAGTGTTACCGGTACAAGTTTATCAAGGGAAGCGCAATTGGGGCTTCGATATTTAGCGATGTGGGGTACTTTCGGACGCTAGGCGGCCTTACGAACGGAGTATGCTTACCGGGTTCGCTGGGGGTGGCCTCTTCTGAGTCGGCCGCGGGGGGCGGTCGACTCCGGGCCTGCGGCTCTTAAGTCGGCCACGGCTTCGGTCGTCGCGCTGACGTGCGGGTTGTGTGTTGTTGGTGGGTTTGGATGGTTGTGAGGTTCGTCTGTGCGGTCCGTGTGCCTTTGTGCGTCCGCGTGTCCCGTGTGTGTCCCGGCTCCCCCCGGTGTCTTTTTACCGGGTGCTTTTAGAGAGAACGGGCACAGGGACCCCTGACAGGGACCCGTGCGGCCGTGGCCGGGCACGGTTAGAACGTAGGATTTTGACGCTCGTGCTAAAATATGTAATACGAACAGACCAGCATGGCAGCATGCAAACGGCTGCGTTACATTCACCTGACATAAGACATCTGTCGCTCTACATGTACATACTCAAACACGTCCGAGCCTGTCCGAGGAAGCGGGAAGGTGAGCTTAAAGTGAGCGCTGAGCGGGAAGGTGAGTCGATCTATGAGATCGTGGGGAATGTAGCGGCGACTCGAGGCGTATCATCTGAGGTGTAGGGAGGCGTGACATTAGGGACAACAGGGCAGCACCACTCAGCATGTCGCTCGCTTGTTGAACGGTTCCGGGTGGGCGTTCATCACGGCGCGATTTTGAGGTGAGAACGATCTCTTGTGCCATGCCGACTCCCGAAGACGAAATCATCGCAGCGACGACTCGCCTCCTTGGCACGGTCGCCACGGGCGACTATACTGCGTACTCGCAGATGGTCGACCCATCGTTGACGTGCGTCGAGCCCGAGACGAACGGCAACATCATCGTGGGTCTGCCCTTCCACAAATACTTCTTCGATCTGGTGAGGGCGCACCAGCCCGTCGCACCCACGCCGAAGCTCAATACCGTGTGCTCGCCGCACGTGCGAATGCTCGGGCCAGACCACGCTCTCATCGTATATGTCAGGGTCATCCAGCAGGGCGATAAGATTAGCACTGGCGAGGAGACGCGGGTTTGGAAGCGAGACCCCGTGAGTAAAGAATGGCGCAACGTCCACTTCCATCGCTCCAGCAAACTTTAGGGCCTCGCCGCACGCACACCGTGGTGCATCTTTGAGGTTGCAGTGGTGCACGAGACCGACGCGAGTATGGTTTCGTGTATAGACTGGCGGTGGCCCCCAGTGCCCAGACCCCAATGGCAGTGCAGATCGTGACGTCGAGATTCCTACGCTCTGCGCGAATGTGCGCGCATGGTGTGCGCACAATCAAAACTCTGTTACACAAGTCACCGCGCTGGCTCGGCTGGTGCTTCCAAAGCCTGAAACACCTTGCCAGGACCTGTACACAAGAAGGAGGTCCTCTGACAGCTGTCCGCGCGCCATGCCGCGCGCGCGGACCGGGCGCGGGCGGTATCTCTGTATGAAGACTCTCGTCTCGTTGCCGCCCCCGACTGTCCTCGGACCCCGCGATCGCGTGGCTTTCGACCCCCCGCGAGAAACTAAAGGTCCAAGTACCCCGCCTCCCGTCTTCCGCATCTTCCCAACTCCGAAGCCAATCATCAGATCGGGTCGCAGAGCTCAGTCGTCGTAGAGAGAGATGCTGCGCAAGGTCTGCTTGCCTGCGCCGCGTGGCGCCGTCGCGAGCACGCGCTGAGCCGAATCTTTATACGACGGGCGCGCGAGTGGGCCGGACATGCTGCACCGGCGTCGCCCGCTTCTCCCGTTGAGCGCTGTCAGTGCGGCGCTCACCTCAGCGCTCACCTCAGCGGAGCTGGCCGGTGCCTCCGAGATCGACTCCGAGATCGACTCTTGCTCGTCAACGTCCTCGCCTTCGCTCGAGGTCTCGTAGTCGGCTTCGTCGAAGGTGGGCGGCGGCAGCGAGGCGGCAGCGGCATTGGGGCCTTCGTGGGCGTGCGACGAGAGAGGCTCGTCTTGAGGCTCTTCCCAGCCATGCTCCCAGCCATCGTCCCAGCAGTCGGGCGACTTCATCAGCGGCTCCGGCGACGGCGCTGCGGCGGTCGCCGGGCTGCTCGCCGCCGGGTTGATCGCCGCCGGGCTCATCGCCGCCGGGCTGCTCGCCGCCGGGCTGCTCGCCGCTGGGTTAATCGCCGCTGGGTTAATCGCCGCCGGGCTCATCGCCGCCGGGCTGCTCGCTGCTGGGCTCATCGCCGCCGGGCTCGCCGCACTTCTCGCCCACACGCTTGCTGGGCTACTCGCCAGGCTGCGCGAGCGCCTCGTCTCCTCTGCAGTCGCTTCTTGGCCGACAGCGCTTCCGACGCATGCCTTGTCGCCATCGCGCCTCGGGGAGCTGCTCGGGGGGCAGACGTCGGCGACGGCGTCGAGGATCATCGTCCACGTTGTAGGCCGGCGCAAGCCACTTGAGGCGCCTGCTGCAGAGCCGCGCGCGGGTAATGGCGCTAGTTGAGAGGTGGCTGCGATCGGGTGGTGTAGCAGACTTGTAGGCGGAGAACATGCGATCGGCGCGGACGAGCCTACGGTCGCATCGTCAGCCTCGTCGTCGGCGCCTGCCTCGCCGTCGTCGCCACGCGCCTCCATCTCGCCATGGTCGCTGGCGTCTCCGTCGTCCGACGACGAGGACGGCAGTGGCACTTGAGCCGCGATCGCTACCTCGTCTTCGCCGATGCGCTTGCGCAAGGGCGGGCCACTGAGGCTGAGCTGCCGCAGGTTGAGGCCAAGGCCGACCGGCTTGCGCACGGGCGCGCGGCTCTCCCGGGCGGCCCCGAAGGTGCGGGCGGGCGGCAGTGCATGGAAGCGTGCCTGCTGCCGTGTCTGGAACAACTCGGAGCACGGCGATGGCGACGGCTGGGCCGGCGGCGCGCTCATCGCTGCCAGCGATGGCGTGCTCAGCGGCGGCGGCAGCACGCCCATACGGCCGCGGGCTCCGAGTGCCGCGTGCAAGTCCTTGACCAGAACGTTCGCTTCAACGAGGCTAGCACGTAGCCGATCGGCCTCGACGCGGAGCTCGCGGTTCTGGATGACCACCTTCTTGAACTCAACGCCTACCTCGTCCGCCCGTCGGTGAACCCTGGCGAGCTCCCGCACGAAGCGCAGGATCTCCTCGTCCTTCTTGACGCGCACCTGTAGAGCGTGCGCCGACTGTGTCGCGAGGGCCGCCTTGAGGCGCTCGATGCTCTCATTCTTCTGGTGGAGCAGCACCTCGAACGAGCACATGACGTCCCCCATGGCGACTGGAGACTTGGTCGTGCGACAGATGCATGCTAAATCGCCGCGATTCATGAACGAAACTGAACTGTGAGTTCATTAGATGGAATACGAACTATTTTCACAGTCCGTTGCGGTCCTATTGCGGTCCCTCAACATTGAACTATTTTACTGCAGACGAAGCTCTGGAATACTTCAAAGGTGAAACACTGCCGAAGCTCTGGAAGCGGAAGGCGACGCCGTCTGCATCACACGCTCTGCGTGGCCAGCCACTCGGCGCAGGACCCTCAAGCGGATGACGCCATACATCCGCTTGAGCCGCTTCGTCGTCTCCATGTGACCGACGGCATTCCATCCACTGACCGAGAGCACCTGATCGCCAACGAACAGCTTGCCGTGCGCGAGGGCGTCGCTTGCGACCGCATCGAGGAAGGGGTGTCCTTCGCCCGAGAGGGTGACGCCTAGCCGCGCGTTCTTGTCAGGCTTCTCGAGCACCACCTCAAGCACGATCCCAGCGAGATCGCGCGAGGGTGCATACGGCGCAACCAGTGCCGTCGCCTCTGGTGCCGTGGCCTCAGGTGATGTCGCCTCCGGTGATGTCGCCTCTGGTGCCGTCCACTCCGGTTCCGTCCACTCCGGAGGATGCGCCGCCGTCGCCGCGGACGTCGCCGCCGCCGCCGTCGCCGCGGAAGTCGCCGCCGCCGCCGCCGCCGCGGACGTCGCCGCCGCCGCTGCCCCCCTGGATGCCCCTTTGCCATGCGCGCCCTTGGGCTTCGATGCCGACGGCACGGGGGCCTCCTTGTAGTCGACAGGGTCACGTGGCGGAGGTCTGCCACGTGGCGTCGCCGCCGGCGGCGCCGGAGCTTGCTGCTTGGGTAACTGTGCCGGCGCGGGCGCGGGGCCGTGTGTCGGCACCCTTATTTGGGTCGGCACCCTTATTTGGGTCGGCACCACCGCCTCCGGCCCCGGCTCCACTCCAGCTTCGAGAGCCTTCGCACGCGCGAGCCGATGCCAAGCAAGCACCTGGTGCTCGAGCTGCTGTCCTCGTGCGGAGGCGCTCGTGCACGGCGTGGCGCGCGCCTCAAGTACCTCGCGCATGCCTTCACAGAGCTGCGCGAGCGCCTTGGCCGCCAGATGATGCGCCTGCGCGTGATGCACCACCTCCGCTGCCTCCACCTGCCGTCGCCGCTCGTCGAGCCGTCGAGCGTCAAGAGGCAATCAGCTTGCAATCAGCCTACAATCAGCATGCAGTCAGAGGCTCTCCCACCTGCCGTCGCCGCTCATCGAGCTGCGAGAGGAGGGCCTGCAGAGTCGGGATCGTCTGATCGGCCGTCGAGAGCAGCTCGCGCGCAGACTCCCGCACGCCCGTCGGATCCGCATAGAGCGCGTCGAGATCCTGCTCGCAGTGCGTCAGCCGCTGCCGCAGAGCGCCCACCGCGGCCTCATTATGGGCGCGGTTCATCGATAGCTGTTTGGAGAGCTCGGCCTGCTTCTTCTCGTCGCGCACCTGTGGGGAAGGACAAGGCGCCGTGGTGAGCACATGCATGCAAGGCCCGCTTCTCATCGTCGCGCACCTCGAAGCTCGCAAGGACGCTCTCTGCCCGTGAGAGCCGTTGACGCGTCATGTCGAGCTCTTGCTGGCAAGCGAGCAACGCCGCCTCCGAAGCGGCGGCCGCCGCGGCGGCCGCGGCGGCCGCCGCCTCGGCAGCGGCCAGCGCACCCGAGGGCGGCCCACGAGCCGCCGCAGGCGCCGTGGTGAGCACATGCATGCAGGGCGGCCCACGAGCCGCCGCAGGCGCCGTGGTGAGCACATGCATGCAGGGCGGCCCACGAGCCGCCGCAGGCGCCGCGACGGCGAGTGCGGGCGCGGGTCTCACCTGTGGGGAAGGGCAGGGCGCCGTGGTGAGCACATGCATGCAGGGCGAGTGCGGGCGCGGGCGCGGGTCTCACCACGGTCAGCTGTTGAGGCCCACGAGGGAGGTCGTGCGGAGGCGGCTGTCGTGGCATTTGCTGCGGCTCGCAGCCCAGCGCCCCTGCCCATTGGGTGGACTGGGCGCCCAAATTAGTCGCGTGCTCTTGGGCGCCTTGCGCGACGTACCCCATCCCAGGCTCCGCGTCGTCGTGGTCGCGGCATCCGCCCTGCTCGTTGTAGTAGTCTGCGTCGAAGCCGCCATCTGGGGCAGCGGCACCGTGCACGCCGCCGCCATCGCCAGCGCCGCCGCCGCCGCTGCCAGTACCTACATCGCCTCCTCGTCCTCCTCGTCCTCCTCCTCCTCCTCCTCCGCCGCCGCCGCCCTTGCAGCCGCCGCCCTTGCAGCCAGTGGATTGCTCAGCTGCTCCGCTCGTGGGGGCAGCGCTGGCCGCCGCTGACCAGAGGCGCCGCTGCGCCTCTTCCGAGACGGACTGCACCGGCGCGCCCTCCTCCGCCATCCGTGGGCGCGTCGTCGTGGGCACCGGCGCGCACCCCTCCGCCATCCGTGGGCGCGTCGTCGTGGGCGCGTCGTCGTACGCGCTGTGAGGCTCCTCCTCATCATCGGTGAGTGGAGCAGCGTCCTCCATCTCGTCCCGCACGTGCAATCTCGACGAGAGCTCGGCTTGGCCACGTGTCGCGAGCATCGCTGGCGTCAGGTTCGCGAGCACTTGCTTGCTCAGCTTGGCGCCGCCCTTGCCTGTCGCGTGCAGCATGACAACTCCATCTGTAGCCGCGCCGTCCTGAGCGTCGTCCTTGGGCGGTTCCACAGCCACCGCGTCGTCCTGAGCGTCGCTCCCCGCTCCATCGCTATCCTCATACTCGACACGCTCGAGGCACGCGTCCTCGTGAGCGTGCTCGCCCTCGGCATCGTCGTGTGCGCCGCGAGCCGTGCGCCGTCGCAGCCCGGGCAGCGGCCCCTCGTCATCACTGCCGTCGGCCGCGCCGTCGTCGTCGTCGTCGCTCTCGAGCGGCTCCAGCGCTTCTCCCGCGGCGGCACCTGCGAGCGGACCCAGCCACGCCGCAGGCGCGGGCTGCAGCTCGGGGTGTGAATGCATGTGTGTGAATGTGGGGTCCAGCCACGCCGCAGGCGCGGGCTGCAGCTCGGGGTGTGCCAGCATCGTCTCGGGTTCAGGTTGCGTCTGCAGCACGTCCAGCGCCATCGCCGCCGCTACGTCGGCCGCAGCATCCATCGCCTCCGCTGCCGTCGCCCCCGCCTCGGGCGTCGTCTCGGGCGCGCCGCCTCCCCCGGCGAGCGTCTCGAGTGCATCGAGCGCCTGCCCAAGGAGCGTCATCAGAGATCATCAGCGGTCATCAGCGGTCATCAGCGGTCATCAGAGGTCATCAGAGGTCATCAGAGGTCATCAGCGTACCTGCCCAAGGAGCGTCACGAGCGCCTCGGGAGAGTAAAACGTCGCCACGAGCTCAGCCGTTGGGTGCTCGAGGAGCATACCGGTGATCTTGGAGGCGAGCGCTTCGTCACCTAGCTGCGCCGCCACTACTGGGTACAAAGCATTCCCAAGCTGCTGATCACGCATCGCGCTCGGCATCGCGTCGAGCGCCGCCACGTCACCTTCCGCGCTCGTCCAAGCTTTTGCGCAACAGGCCGCCTCGGAGCGCACGGCCACCGCTGGCGCTGCCTCCACTGCCCCGACTGCCTCCACAGCCTCCACAGCCTCCACTGCCCCCACTGCCTCCACGGCGGCGGCGGCGGCCGCATCGGCTTCTTGCGCGAGCGCGAGCCGCCACCGAATCAGTTTCTCTTCTTGCGCGCGCTGCTCCTCGTCGTGTCGACAGCCCTCACGCCGCTGCAGCAGCGCCAGCCACGTCCTCTGGAGCAGATTAGCCGCACGCGCGGCAGCCTCGGCGTCGAGCCGTTCGGCCTCCACCTGCATGCAATGAGGGAGGCAATCAGATGCAATCAGATGCAATCAGATGCAATCAGATGCAATCAGCCATCCGATCTTTTCGAGCCGTTCGGCCTGAGCCTTGGCGTTCACCTGCGCAGCGTGCTGCTCCGCCTCGGCCTTCGCGGCTGCCGTCGCGGCTGCCGTCGCGGCTGCCGTCGCGGCTGCCTCCGCAGCGTGCCGCTCCGCCTCAGCCGCCGCGTGCCGCTTGGCCCTCACAAGCCTCCCTCGACCGGCTGCCTGCAGCAGGCATGCCATACGTTCCTGCTGCTGCGCGCGAGCGAAGGCGAGCTCATCGGCGAACCGGTCGACATTGAAGCCCTTGCGCGAGAGCTTATCAAGGGGCCACGCGAGCAGCGACTCGAAGACGATCTTGTCCGTGTTCTGCACCAGCTGGAGCAGCGCCGTCGCGAGCGCGTCGCCCACCGCCTCGAGCAGCTCGCGGAGCTCTAGCTGCGGATGCGGCACCACGTGCACCACGAGCCAATCGCCCTCGGAGAGCGCGCACGCCTTGGCCTCCATCTCGATCGAGGCGAGCTCGCCAAAGCGCAGCGTGGACACGATGCCGGGCACCTCGCTCACGACGACGCGCTGCTCACGCAGCGCCTGTTGCATGCCTTCTCGCAGGTTGGGTCGCAGCGGGCATTCGGGCTTGTCCAGGTCGTGCAGCAGCAGGCACGTGCGCTCCTCGATGCGTCGCAGCACCTGCTGCGTGAGCTTGCTGCTGCTCGGCACACTTCCCGCCACAGGGCGTGCCGAGACGGTCACCGCTTCCGAAAGCGAGCGCACGCCCAAAAAGGTGTACAACTCTTTCAAATCCGCATCCTCGGGCGCGACCAGCGGAGAAAAGAGCTCAACGTACCGCTGATTGTCCCCGATGAAGCAGCCCGCGGCGCTTACGGCGCTCCAGCTGCGCGCCGTCGCGCCGCCGCCGCCGCTGCCGCCCTTGCCGCCCTTGCCGCCACCTTCGCCCTTTGCCAGCTGATGGTAACCAATTAGCTGATGGTAACCAATTAGGCAGGGCGCGCTCGCGAGCGCAACGCGCGTCCTTTCGTCGATGGGCTCGCGCCGCAGCCCGTTCCAGAGCTCCTTGAGCACGCCGAGGTACGCCGAGATATTGGCCTGCATGCTGTCGATGCCGCGGCTGCCGTTGCGTAGCACGCAGCCGGCGAGAGCCACCGGCGATGGCGTCGCCGCGACGCCGCAACGGGCCAAAAAGGCGCCGGCCGAGGTCGAAGGGCTCTGGCTGCAGTAGTCGAGCAAGGCGCCGTACTTTTTGCGCGCCCCGCTGAAAAAGAGAGCGTGCGGCGGCGCGTGCCCGACTCCTTGCCCGACCCCACTGCGCACTGGCACGACCGGCGCGTCCGAGAGAAGTCCCCACAGCTCTGTGCTCAGCTCGGCAGAGCGTCGGTGCATGTACTCAAAGGTGCGCTCGGCCGACTTCTCGGTCGGCGGCGCCGTGATGAGCTGGCGCACAACCGCCTCGATGCACGGACGCAACGGAAGCCGCAGCGCCGCGACGCCTGCGGGCCCGCCGAGTGCGCGCACGTCAGCGACTGCGAAGGCCCCAGGCCACGGCGACGGCTCCGAAAAAGAGACCGATGGCTTTCCGAGCAACGGCCGCCCGTGGGGCTCGAGTGTGGCCACGGATGCGCCCGAAGATCCGGCATCAGGCGCGGCGATCGGCAGCAGCGGTACGATCTCGAGGGTGGAGATCGGGTCGTACTCCGCAGCGTAGTGCTCCTCCATGTGGGAGATGAGGAAGGCAAGCGCGGCCTTTCTCACAGGCGCGTCGGCACCCGCCGCCTTGTCGAGCAGCGTGTCGAGCGGCGGCCGCTCGGCGATGCCCAGCCGCAACAGCATGCGCCGCTCGACCGCCGTCATCGACGTCCCAGACCACGGTAGGGTGGGCAGGCCCAAAGATCGCAATGCGTCAGTTGGTAGGTAGACGCTGCCGCCGCTGCCGCCGCCGCCGCCGCCGCCGCCGCTGCTGCTTGCGCGCATGGTCTCGAGCTCGGCCCAATCCTCGGGGCCCAGCATCCCTACTCGCTCGCGTGACTCAAGATAGCCCACGAGCTCGCGATAGCCCCATCCGAGCTCTTCCATGCGTGCATGCACCAACACGACCGGTGGGTGTGAGCGCAGGCCGAGGCGTGCGAGCAGTGGGGATGGCACGCCCTCGAGCCCCGTCGCCACCGGCAGCCCGAGCTTTTCCAGCTGCGCGAGTGCGCTGGACGCCAGGTACGTTTCGGGAGGGCAGAGCATCTTGGTAGGCTCCACCGTGCCGCTGCTGACGCCGCCGCCATCGACGGCGCTCCCGCCGCTCGAAACGACGGGCACGCAGCGTCGGCTTCGCAGCGCTTGCACCACCGCGGCTTGCTGCTCCTCGGGCTGCTGCTCTAGGTGGGCACCCACCACGCGAAGCACAAGCGGCGCACTCTCGGGCGACTCAATGCATGCATGCCCACTAATGAAGCCCCACCACATGTCGAAGCGGAGCTTCTGCAATCCGAGCTTCTGCTCGCACTGGCTGATGCTCAGATGGGCGGCCACGTCATGTGGCAGCGTCTCGGGCGGTAGCGGCAGCTCGGGCGGCAGCAGCGCCATGCCGCCGAGCGGGTGCAGGCTAAAAGTCGCGAGCGCTCGCGACATCCCCTCTCGACCGAGCGTCACCTTGACTGACCGTTTGAACAATGCACGGTCGTCGGCGTCGCCAAAGGCCCGTCGGTCGTGCATCTGCGCATACCATACGAGGAGGCGGCCGAGCTGTGGGGCAGGCAGAACGGTGCCCGCGAGCTGCTCACAGAGCCGGCGCGCATCGAGCGGCCGAATGAGCGGCGGCGCGTGGCGCTCGAGCTGCTCGTAGAAAGCGAGGCAGTGGCACTCCGCGGCGGTGGGTGGGATCAGTGGCAGCTCTGTGAGGAATTCGAGGGCACCTCGCAGCTCGGCTGGCACGGTGAACACGAGGGATGCCGGCTGCGGCCCAAAGGTACTGGGCACCACAAGCCTGTCGCCCTGCGCGAGGAATGCGTCTGAGAGTAGCTTGCTCACTGTTCGGTTGGGTGTTGAGGGTATAAAGGTATGGCCCCGGAGCAGCGCCGCGAGCCACGGAGTGAGCACAGGCGGCGGCGGCTCCTTCTTCCTCTCCTCCTCGGCCGGCGCCGAAGCGTCGGCGGGGCCCGTGCTGGCGGCGGCGGCGGCGGCGATGGCGGCGGCGGCGGCGGCGGCAGCGACTGGTGGCTTCTTTTGAAGCACCTTGACCTTGACGGGTAGCGCGCCGGTGCTACTGCCGCTCAGGCGGAGCAGCTCGTCGGTGAAGTAATGGAGCGCCATGCTGCCGGCCATCGCGAGCAGCGCCGTGTTCCAAAATTGGCAATTCTTGTCGTTCATATCGAGGGCGGTCCGCTCCATGGTCGGCAAGAACCCGCCGCACAGATGAAATCCACCACCTGTCGACTGGTCCGTCTGTCCGATTCCGATATAGATGCGGCCGTCCTCGCGCAGCGCGTGCATCGCGGCGAGCAGTGCGGCGCTGTGCGGCGACGCCGTTCCCGGCGCGTCCGCACTCGACGCTGCTGGGGCACCGCCACTCGGCACGGGGTAGAGGAGCCGCAGCGTGGAGCGATCGGGCAGGCCCTTGCCGAGAAGCCGACACAAGCCCGCGGTGACGTCGCCGAGCTTGCCGCGGTCCGTCTTGCGCACGTCCAGCTCGCCCTTGAGCTGCACGAGCTCCGTGATCGCGAGCACACGACTGAGGCTCGTGGCCGACACGGAGAGCTTTGCAACCTCGAGCGATCTCCCGCCCATGGAGAAGAGCGGACGGATCACGGCGCCGTCACGCGTCTCGGCTGGCGCGGGGCTCTCGTACGGCACCGTACGCAGCGGTGTCAGCGCCCGGCGGAAAATGAGCGGCGCAGGCTCGTCAGTGCGCACCAGCTCGATCGTGGCGAGCGTTCGCGCGAAGAGGAGCGTCGAGCATAGGAACGAGCAAAGTTTCCCAAACTCGTCGGGTGACGCCCAGTGGGTGGCGTCCGCGCCAGCGAGCAGCGGGCACACGACGGTGGCGCCGCTCACCAGCGTCGTCAATGCCCGCTCGTAGATGCAGTAGGCCTTGTCCTCCTTGGCAAAACGCATGGCCTTGCCGCCCGATTGGATCTCCGGCTGGTCCGAGGCCGAGAAGACTGAGTAGAAGCCGACACCGAATAGACCGACGGATGAGGAGTCCGTGTTGCCCTTGGCGATCATGGCCACGCGCTCCCAATCGGCCTCACCGAATTCGCGACCAGAGTTGGACACCTCGAGCTTGGCCACGCTGCCGTCCGCAGCCACGTGCAGGGTGATCCTGCTGTGGGTCGCCTCGGCGTCGTCGCTATTCTGCAGCAGCTCACGCAGCACGAAGAAGGAGGCACTGTACCGTGACAGGATTTTGGACATGAGTGCCTCGTAGTCCACGCCGAGAAGCCGGCGCGTCTCGCCACCATGACCGCCCTCCATGATAGCGTCACCGAGAAGGACGCGACGTTCTCCACTAACTTGGCGCCGTCTCGGGCATTTCGTAATATTTAATCTGTTTTCCACTCACGGGAGACGCTCATACACATCCTCACAAGACACGCACACACTCAAACGTCCAGGTTTTGAGCGATGGTTTTGAGATAGGAGCAGGGGGGATGCAGCGGTGCACCAAAGAGATGGCGAGCGCCTTCTGTGCCTCGTTTCGTATTAAGCGAGCTCACGAAACCACTCGTGCACCTCAAGGTGCTAAAGTTAGGACTGAACTGAACTTAACTGATGAGGACTGTGAAGCACGATCAAGGATGAGCGACTTTGTTGGGGACGACCCCGACTTCGCGGCGCTCTCCGAAGTCTTCGCGGAGCCATCCGAGTCGGAGAGTTCGGATTTGATCGAGGAGTTTTTTGGAGGGCAGCCCCTAACACAAATCTCAGACCCGCAGCCTCCGCCGCCGCCCACCGTCCCTGGCGCACACGACGCCGGCGACGATTACGGCGAGATCGCTGCGGATATCGCGGCAGATAACGTGGCAGCTCACGTCGCCGCCATGGCGGATAACATGCCGCCGCCGGCGGCGGCTGGGAGGTCGAGCAGTATGGTCGCCATGGCCGGGCCGAGCGCTCCTGAGGTTCTTCCCGAAAGGCTCTTACATCTCGTCAACTTAATAGCCAACCGAACCATATGGACACCGCAGAAGCACGACATTGCCCTGCTGCTCATGTACAAGGACAATCCCCAGCTCGCCCGCGTGCCTCGGCGGCCAGAGGCTGATAAGTACTTGGCGATCGGCCCGTGCGTCTTCTTCGTGGATAAGAGTATGCCAGCGGACGGGAAAAAGAGGAAAATGGAATCCAGTTCACAGGCCGGCGGATCCTCCAACGACGAGTTGTGGATCAAGGGTACGAGCACCTCTGCAGCTGGCAGCTCGCTCGACAAGAATTTGCCGCCGAATGCAGGGTGCAGTGCCTTACTTCGCAAGAGTGGCGGGTTCACCCGAGCAGCTAAGGAGCTGTATGGCCCAAGGAGTATCGGACATTATTGTTTGGGCTACACTGAAGAGCATTCCAGCTTTCTCCCTGGCTGCGTCGAGGATCGAACACGAACGCTCCTCGTTGGGCGCAGCAAGGAGAAGTTTCAACCCTGTACTACCTGGCTGGTTCACTGCATGCCGACCGAGCACGACTCGGATGACGCAGAAAGCGCCGGTGCACCAGACAAGCCAGACGCGACCTTCGGAAAGGTCAGCGTGGACGAGTTGCGAATCAAGGGCGTGGATCTTTGGGAAGAGTTCCTGGAGATGAAACGACAGTGTCAGGAGCTCGTGCAGGAGCTTAACGAGAAGGTGAAGCGCTTAGAGGATGGAGCTTCGGGCCACACAAGCCAGCGTGCCGATCTCGCTGAATGGATGCGCAAGTTGTCGGCAGACGAAGTGATTCGCCCGGGGGACATTGGACAAGTGCGCGGCGAGCGCTTCACCAGAGAAATCACCAGTGAGCCAGGTGGTATCATCTTTGTCGTGAGCTCCGCTCCTGCATTGGCGTTCAATATGCCCGAGGCTCCCGAGGAGCGCGCGGAGGGTGTGGTGCTCGCCTTTATCGGCCGTGTCCCCGTCTTCTGTGTGGGCGACGCACCGCTCGACTCCTTTCTGGTGCCATCCGGGCTCGACGATGGTTCGGCTCGCGCAGTGTCGTGGTCGCAGGTGATGAGCAATGAACCTTCTTCTCGAACGGAGCCTCTGCCCCTCTCTGCCTCTCACACGAGTTTTCGGATGTACCCCGTCTGTGTGCCATGCGCAGCTCGAGTCAGACGAGTCGTTGCGAGACCGGTGCTTTGGAGTCGTCTGGGGACACTTGCCGCCGGACACCGACGGTCGGCCGATGGTGCTCGCCTTCGTGTGTGCCCATCCGCAACAAACCTTTGGGAGGCTGCGCAACGTGGAACAGGTTGCCCCGCTCCGAAGCGAGCTCGTGCCTGCGCCTTTGTCCGGGCGGCGTCCGCTCGAACTGCGTCCGTACCAGATGGAATGCTTGAAAGCTGGGATGGCTGAGAACACCATCGTCTGTTTGGACACCGGCTTGGGCAAGACGCCAATCGCTGTGAAGCTCGTGGATCACTTCCTTGCCGCAGCAACAGAAGCATCGGACGGCAGCAAAGTCCTCTTCATCGTACCCACCGTTGTCTTGGTGGAGCAGCAGGCGCGAGTGTGCCGACAGTACAGCGCGAACGCACGTTGCGTCACCGAGCTCTGCGGCAACCGTCTGGGTGGGTGGACACAGGCGAGCTGGGACTTGTGCATCCAGACCAGCGATGTCCTTGTCGGCACACCCGCCATCTTTGCTGATGCTATCATTACTCGTGGATACCTCGACTTGTCGCGGTTCTCGTTGATTGTGTTTGACGAGGTGCATAATGCAACTGGCAACAGCCCGATGGCTTCGCTGATGAACGATGCCTACTGGGCTGCCAAGGACAAGGGAGTTGCGGTGCCTCACATCCTCGGTTTGACCGCTTCCTTTGTCGCCGGAGCCATCGATGACCTCGCCGGCAAGCGTCAAGCTCTCGAGACGCTGATGGACTCCCAGATCTTTGCCCCAGAGGTGCCCGTCGAGTATTGCGGCACGCCAACGTTCCACACCGTAGCGTATCTCCCTGACGCGCTCGAGAACTATCAAGAGTTGGCTAGTGACAAGGTGGACGTCCTGCTGTCAAGCTTCGAGGGCGAGCCTATTCAAGTCAAGGATCGCAAGAAGATAGTGAATCACGCGGCACACGTGCTCGTCGAGGGCGGCATGTCTGCCTTCCTTTTCTACCTCGGAGAGTCAGTTGCGTACCAGCTGCAAGGTATTGCTCAAAACTTGGCTGAAATGTCGGACGAGAACGCTAAGGCCTGTAGGCACAAGGCGAACCATCTTTGTAAGATACTCCCCGAGCTCCGTCGAAGGCTCAAGGAGGGAGCGAGAGGCCTGCAGGAGGACGGCCAGCTCACGAGTGCACCATTCGTCTCAGCCAAGGCCCGGCGTCTCCTCGAACTCGTTGAGGACAATTTGAAACGTCATGCCAACCAGGCGCAGTACAAGGGCATCGTGTTTGTCGAGCAGGTGGCATTGAGCTTCCCGCTCGCATACCTGCTGAATCAGCACTTTGAACGTCCAGACTGCGTCGGTGCGGCGTGCGGCGTACGTGCCGACGTCATCTCCGGTGTGGGCACGATGTCAAGCTCGCAACGAAGCGCAGTGCTCGAACGATTCAAGAAGGGAGAGGTTCGCATCCTGGTGGCCACCGCTGCCATCGAAGAGGGCCTCGACGTCAGCGACTGCCAATTTGTGGTACGGTACTCGCATTTCAACGTCCCAAAGAGCCATATCCAGGGCACAGGACGAGCACGCCATCGGAAGGCCGAGATCTACTATTTTGAGAATTCACCTGACGCGGAGTGCTTCAAGGCGGCGGAGATGAAGCTGGTTGCCCAGGACCCCTCTCTCGCACTGTGCGAAGCTGACCGCACCCAACTTGCGCGTGAGAGCTTGCGTAGCATTGAGGGCTTCTACCCTTTCGGGCAGGGCAGCGACGGGGGCGTCGTCAACATCTACAACTGCGTGCAAATCTTTACTGAGTACTGTAGCAAAGTGATGGGCCAGGGGCTCAATTTGCGACAGTTGAAGATCGAGGTCTACCGAACGGAAAAAGTCCGGGCGTTCCCGCTCGAGGAACGCGAATACCTGGCCCTGGTTCGCTACCCTTCTCCCGACGGATACCAAGAAGTGAGCTTCGAGGATGTGGGGGCGCATTGGGGCGATCGCGCTGTGATGGACGTCTTGATGCCCGGACGAGCCTTGGAGTCCATGGCTGACAAGGAGCGCCATCGCTTCCTGTACACGGTCGTGGTCAGGATGCGTCTGGCAGGCTATCTGACCGATGCCAACCAGCCGAGCCCCAGGGCCATCGTGGACACGAAGGCGGCAGTGGCTGCCATCTCGGCGCCCGACGAGTTCAACATCCTCGACCGCTTTGCGCCCGATGCGCTCGATCAAAGGTTCGGCTCCAGCGTCTCAATCAGCGCACCCGCACTCGAGCCAGACATGGCTGAGGCAGGCATGCCGCCCCCACCCCCGACTACTGAGAACCACAAGGGGAAACTGATGGAGAAGGCAGTGAAGCTGTGGAAGACGAGCGATGGGGTGCGATTTCAGACGCAAGTGTCTGGCCAGCCCCCAACTCAAATCTTCCAGGCCACCGTCACCCTCCTACCGTTGGGTGAGGACTGCAAGTTCACGGGTGCGCAAGCCTCGACGAAAATCAAGGCCGAGCAGGCGGCGGCCGCCGCGGCAATGCCTCGCATGGATGCTGAAATCGCCTGGCCTCTAGCAACGAAGCCAGCAACCTAGCTTTTGCTTGCCTCTACGTGTACCTTGGTTCTATAGCTACGACGTACCCTGTTGACGGGCGGACGGGCCTGAAGCTGTGTTGTGCGGTACATGTACGAGTAGATCTGAATCGGGAGTCTGACTGAACGCATGCGAGCTCATACATGCCGCCATGATGAGCTACAAGCGAGGAGTTGTGAGGGCGGGATACGGGGATGGGTCCAGGGGTGATACGGGGGGACCGGCATTCGAGTCGATGCTAGTCCGAGACGTGAAGTATGTGGAGTTCGAGTTCATTTCACGCTCCATTCGTCAATTCTTTCGTCACGCGACCGCTTCGTCAAAAAATTCACAATCAACGTTCGTGCCGTGTCTTCGCGATCTGCGGACGGAATGGCGACATGGTGAGCGGCGGCGGGCGGGCGGGCGGGCGGCATGCACACGCATCGCGTCCGTGCATCACTAACCGATCTTCATGTCATGTGCTGAGTTGCCAACAGGGATGGAGCAGAAGACTACGCAAGCTCACCAAACTCTTGGCGCTCGGAGACCCTCGCAAAGATGGCCGTGAATAACAATGCAGTGATCATCACGGAGACGAAAGCGCCCGGCCGAATCATCGCCTGCAACGCCGCGTGGACTCAGCTCTGCGGTTATGCACCAGAAGACGCGCTCGGCAAGACGCCTCGCATGCTGCAGGGCAAGGACACCTCGGTATGCAAGGCGCGATCCTTCACACGGCAGTGCCACCAGAACAAGATCCGGAGCGAAGAGAACGGATTTGCAGCGTGGCAGGGAAGGGCGCGTACAAAACTCGTCAACTACACCAAGGACGGCCGCGAGTTTGTGCACTGTCTTCAAACGCTCCGCGTTATGGATGAGGACACGGGCGAAGAGTTCTTTCTGACGGAGTCGCACGAGGAGACTGATAACGGCATCTATGCCGCCATGATCAAAGGGCAGGAAGCGCCTTCTCGATTCCCGATTCGGGATGGCGCTCTCTACGTCCTGTTGGTCTCCGCGTGCCTCGCGCCAAGCGTACTGCCAGTCGTACAGGTCTGCCTTTCCGACCTGTCGACCTTCATGAACTGCGCATAGTGGGCATGACGAGCCCAGCCTTGCTGCTGCGGCCCTGCTCAAACGGATGCGAAGGCCATTGACGAACGATCGGCGCCGAGCACATACCATTTCTCCTCGGGCGCGATCGCTGGCGGTGTTGATCATTTGGCAGAGAAATACGGCGTGCTCAACTGTGAAGCTGTGGGTCTCACTCTGTCTGAACTCTCTGTCAGAGACGCGAGTTTTGAGAGCCAAGCGTGCGCGCCGGCGGACCGATCGCGGACGGATCAGGCGCCGCGCCGCTCGTCTTTCTAGACTAACAACCACACATTTGTGGCGATCGTGTAACACGTACACCCCAGTCCCATGCACAGTCCCCAGGGCGGAGCGCGAGCGGGCTACCGACGAGTACCGCTACTAGAACCACACAGTCACAGACGAGACGCAAGACGCCCTGGGCCTGGCGACACCCCGGGATCAGGTTATGCGTGGGAGATGTCCCCCCGCCGGTCTATTGTGGAACCACCCGCCCCGAGGGGTTTTCGGTCAAATTGTGGGTTTTAATTAAGCCCCCACATCTGGATCATCTATTTCTGTCGGCAGTTGTCACAACTCACTGTAACGTTCGAGGTCTGCAACAGGGCAACGTTCCCAAGCAACCGCTCACGCACGTCCACTCGCCCGACGACAATGCCATCGCAGGAGTCCTCACCTGTGTCCACACCTCGCACCCCGGCATCGACACCACGCGCGGATCGCTCGCCGCCCCTCCCTCTGCGCCAGCCACGCGCACGGCCAGGAACTCTGGAGAGCGAAGAGATTTACAATCCTGACATGATGCGGCTCCTCCTCAGCGAAGACTGCCTGGAATCGGACGGCAAGGAAAACACGCCCCCATTCATCCTGCGTGCGGCGCGGCGCCACGAGCGCCTGACGCCGCGGCGTCTCTCCGATGCGCTGCAGGACTCCAACCCGTCGACGCGTCAGATGCTCACCTTGTAACTGAGGTTCACGCGCGCCAAGCGGTGAGGCATCCTATCGACTATGCGACTGCTTCGTGGCGTGGCATATCATGAGTGATCTGCTGAATATGTGTTTACGCGTTGATATTTCTCCCTCAAACCGCACTACTCCACACCCGGACACACAGCCGAGCACACACCTCCAGCACACGCCCTTCACACACACACGAACGTGGCGTGGCCGTGGCATAGAGGCACGCAGCGCCGGCGGCCCTCAGGATTCAATCAGCTGCGTTGCAGGAGGTCGCCCCATGCTGCCGTCGGCCCCTGTGTGCATATGTCCCTGAGGCTGCTGCCTGCTCCCTGTTCCACTGTGGACGCCAAGCTTCCGACAGCGATCGTACATCACTATCGAGCCCGCGACGGCGACATTGTAGCTCGAGGCACGCACGCCATCCAGCGAGATGCAGTACTGGCACGCGCTCACGACGCTCTTCGGCAGGCCGGCGTCCTCAGCTCCGAGTATGTACACCGCGCGCTCCGGGTGAACGAACTCGGCGAGAGGGATCCCGCCCATCTCCACGGCAACCCAGATTGTCGAGTAGGGCGCCGCCGCCGCGAAGGAGGCCCAGTCTTCGTAGCGGAGAGCAGGAATGTGCCGCCATGTCTTATACGTATCCGCTGCCTTCTCCCAAGCATTTCGCTGGCCTATGGTGAAAATGTACGCAGCACCAAGCATAAAGGCGGAGCGCCACAGCGTGCCGACGTTCTCGACGGACTTGGAGTTGTACACTCCAATCCCGAAGAAGCCACCAGTTGTGATTGCAGCGTCGGCTGACTGCACATCGCCAGCCGTCGCCTGTGCACCCTCTGCGAGCGACTGCCGACGACGTGCTGTAGTCACTGTCTCCATTGCTTCGTGAGTTAGAGCAGGCTGCTCAAGCATCACCTCGACACGACAGACTCCATGCTCATCCGCGATCGGCATCGGTATGCACGAGTGTTCGCGAAGCCGCTCCCAACCCTCGAGCACCTTCGAGTAGAAGTAAGGCACCAGCCTATGCAACGGCACGTTGGCCTCCACCGAGCCCAATGCGTATAGTAGCTCAGCTCCAGAAATGGTGCTCGCCCCGGAGGCCTCAAGTCGGAGCACGCGTCCGTTCCGAAGGGTCTCACCCTTGAACATGTAGCGCAGCACCAGAATGGACTCCGCGATCGGCCCGGCTGCCATCGTCGCCATTCGGGTGCCAGAGGCGACGAAGGTGTGAATGCAATCAGGCCGTTATCGGCCGGAAATAAGCCCCCCCCGAGTGTGTAGATAAGGTGGTTGGGCTGTTATGTGTGGCGGCGATAATTTTGCGTGTTGCATGTTTTTCTGTTCAGATGCGAGTGGTTCTAATTCCGCTGGTCCACAATGCTGCCGTCCACAGCGCGTTTTTACGCTGGCGATGCGTACGCGGCAGTTCGAGCCCACAATTTGGTCGCTCCTGCAGCTTTGCCCATATATGATTCGTGCGACGGCGTCCTCACACCCAATCATCTGACCGTCACTGCCAACGAGAACCCGATTGTGAACCGTGAGAAACTGGTCAGCGCAGTCTCACGGCTTTGCCAAGTCGTAAAGCCACCCAAGCGACCTGCTGTCGTGTCATCGTGCTCGCTAGACGGGCACGAAGTCCGAGTCATGCACAAACTTGGGGTCGTGCAAGGAATTGAGGGGCAACGGCACGACGATTTGGTGGCCATCTACCATCTCCAACCGAGAAAGCGAGACGTCCTCATGACATATCGGCCCACGCCAACACCGATAGGCGCGGCGATGCCTGTGCTGGAGAGACCCGAGTACGCTCCAGGCGTTGATGAAAGTGGCGAATGCCGCGGTCGTCGGGCAACTCGCCCCATCACCGCACCAACCCAACCGTTAGTCCGCAGACCCTTCGTCCCATCGCCACGGTTTGCACTTCGCGCCCGCGCTCCTGGCGCATTGGCTCATCCGCCGGCCTCGGCACGTGGCACGGCACGTGGCAGGGCGGCAAGTGGGTCGACACTTGGCACCGGCAACACTGTCGGCAGTGCTCCTGACGCTCCACCCGCGGAGTTACCCGCGGAGGCTGCGTCGTCTGCTACTACTCAAGCCGTGGCAGTCGCTTTGTCCGATGAGGTCGATGCTGCGGGTCTGTCGATACCGTCGGCGGCAGTCACGGCAGGGCCAGTCGCAGTGATGGCGACGCCCGCGCAGAGGGAGAAGCGCCGTCGGTGCCAGCTCCGAGCAAAGATGCGCCGCCTGCTTCGTCAGGCGATCAAGTTGGCTCTGGAGGATGTGGCCCTCGGTCGCACCATTGGAAGCAAGTCGTCCAACGCCCCTCTCGTTGACTTGGCGAAATTGACGCGCGTGGCGATGGAGACGCGCCGGATTGTCGACGCACTGAAGCGTTCGGACCTATTCGCACAAGTGGACGCGCAGCACTTGAGGCTCATTGCCTCCTCAGGCACGCGCCGTACGTACAAGAGGTATGACGTCCTCTATCGTGAAGGAGCGCCTGCGCAGTGCTTCTACATGCTCACGCGCGGAACTCTCATGGAGTCGAGCATGCACACGGCGAGCGCTGCATACGGTGCCGACGAGCCGAAGCTGCTCTCGGCGCGTGAGAACTTCACCATCCGGGGTGTCGGCCAAGGTGGAAGCGGCAAGGCCGACGAGCAAGGCGGCAGCGGCAAGACCGGCGGCGCGAGCGATGCCACGGGCACGAGCGGCTATGTGCTTTTCGGACTTGAGACACTGGTGGGACGTGCGCGTGAGTCGACGCTGTTGGCGATGAGCGACGTGGATGTGATCCGGTTCAACTCCAGCAATACCATCCTGGGCGGCGACACCTTTGCTCGCAGCCTCAAGCTCGACGCGAAGGCAGCTGCCAAAGTCGCCAAGCGCATCTTCCATGCATTCGTGTTCGGCGAGCTCTCGCGCATGCAACTCTTCCACGGGGTGATAGCAAAGACCCTCCGTGCGCTAGTGCCCCTCTTCACATTCGAAGAGATCGAGGAGGGCGCCCAGATTTTCGGGCTTGGCTACGCGCCGGACAAGGTGTACATCCTGATGCATGGGTCGGTTTACCTGCGGCGGCGCGACGGCACCCGATTCGCAGCGCTCTCAGCCGAGCAGGGCCAGTCTGGGCGCGGCCTTGAGCCTCGAGAGCTCCCGACGTTTGGGGAGACGGCGATGCTCGATCGCAAGGCGCGCACGACGTCGGCGATCGCGGTGACAGCCTGCAAGCTTTTAGTGCTGCACGCGGAGCACTTTGGGGCGTGCACGGACCTCGTGCCTGATATCAAGGAACGTCTGCGTTCCCTGGGAGATATGCCGCTGAAGGGTGCGCAGTAAGGTGCGCGATCAAACTTTACGCTCGTCGCGTGCGGAGCCGCGAGGCACCCGCGTGTGTGCCACATGTTCGTGTTTGCAAGCTTTGACCTTTGTGCAAGCTTTGTGCAAGCTAAGGGTGCAAGCTATGTGCAAGCTACATGTATGTGCTGCTGGGTGTTTGTGTCGAAGAGTTGTGCGTCAATTTTGCTCTACATGTAAATTTGCATGCACCCATAATTATATCTCCGACCAACTTACCTATAAATTAAAAGATTAGTTAGCGAAACGATTCTTCCATCTCACAGGCATCAATGAGGATCACCTTCGCAATGCTCGCTCGACCACCAGCAAACATCACGCAGGCACCATTCACTGCCTGCCACGCTGGCGAGATGCTTGGATGTGCCTTTGCAACGTGGGTGCCCCTGCTACCTCAGGCCTCCTCCGATGTAGCGATTCTTCTCGATTGCTCGAAACCATCGGGAGCTCAGGGCACGTTGCCAGTGTCGTACACGACAATGGTTCCAGCTGCGATTCACTCGCGCTGTCTATGGGGTGGCGTGTGTGATCGCTACAACAACGACACACGGTACTCCCTCACGTGTGCTCGAGGCACCATCGCGCTCCTCGACTGGCTGAACGAGGCCTTCAGCGGCACAGAATTCGTCGTCAAGGTGGACACGGACGCGCTGCTGCTTCCTGCGCAGGTCGATTCGTACGTACGCTCGTTAGCGAGTGCAGTCGCGCTCGATCCTAAGCAGGTGGTGATTTATGCCGGCAACGCGCTGCGGACGTATGAGTACAGGCGTTGCGAGGGCGTCCGCGTCCGCGGCAGGTCATATTGCTCATCGGCGGGAAAACCATGCGGCAAGCTGGTGTGTTTGCGCAGCACCGTGCAATGGCAGCATCTGGAGGCCTCTATCAACCCGCTGCGGGTGCCCGACTTGCACGAAATGCGAGTCTCGAGGTTCTGGCGCGCGGACAGTCCCTCAGCATCGGGTCCTAAGTCTCCCCATGCAGCGCGAGCGGCCTTCATGCTTGAGTCGCTGAGCGCCGCCAATCGCTCCAAAAGCGCTGTAGGATACGGGCACGGCGGCACATATGTACTTTCGCGTGCCGCTGTCGTCGCCATGGCAAGCAAGCAGTGCGTACGCCGCGTCTCTAGCATCCAGTGCTACGGATGGTCAAGCAAGGAGCCGGGCGCGTGCGAGCACTCACCGCAGCACGAAGATGCGGCCGTCGGGCTGTGCGCCCATCTGCTCGGCGGCGTGCACCAGCTGACCGAGCGGTGCTTTGTCCGTTATCTCAAGGAGTGGCCAATCTGCAAGGCGCGGCTCCTCGCGCTGCATCCGATAAAGAATGGAAGCGTATACTTGCGAGAGTGGCAGCACCATCGGCGCGCGGCGGGGTTTACAAAGTGATGGAACATGGATGCTGTAAGGCACCTGCCTAATAGAGCGGTGTGTGATTCACAGCCAAAGAGCCATACTCATTCACACTTCATGATTCTCTTTCGCACTAGGCTGAATTTGGTAACTGTCGGTTACCATGGTGTACAAGCTCACACTCAGGGAGAGATTGGTAACTGACCAAGCTACCTGCCTATTGGCGGGACCCCCTGAATTGCGGTGGGGGGATTTGAAGGGGATGTCGGCGTGAGAGTATGGTGGCATGCGACATGGGTACCGGTACATGCAACATGGGACGGCATGTGGTGGTGACACAGGGGACACGGGTATGGAAACCTGCTTGTTTTCTTCGTTGCTTGTCGTGGGTTCGGGGCTTGTCAACTGTCCGTGCTGATTAGGCTTGTTTCCCTCCGGTCTCTTGCTGTCTGTTTCATAACGTCGTTCACAGTCCAGCGTCGCTCTTGCGTCGTCTTCAATGCACGTGGTGGCCCGCGCACTCTCAAGGCGGCCGCCGTGGACACGCTGTTCGTTCTCGTCTCCGGCCTGTGACGCTCCCCGGGCCTTACAAGGAGAGAGCTCCAGGTGATGGTGCGGCAGGTCGTTGAGAAAACTCTCGGCGTAGATGTGGCGCTTCGGATGATGGAGAAATGGCGCACGCAGCATGAGAAGGACAAATCTCAAGTCCTCTGTGACTTGACCGAGTCACCGCTCGTGCCCAAGCCAGCACACAGAGGACTGGTGGTGGGCACGGGCGATCTCGAGCTCTTGCGCTTACCTTTTTGGCGCAGGGGTGGCGGTGGCAGCGCCACCATGCCGATCAGTGCGGTTCGTGCCCGCATGCGGCTCCGGCTACACCCCTCCATTGTACATCAGCTGTCGCGGTGGTGGCGCACGGTCCAAAACTCAACGAGCTGCGATATGGAGCTGGACCGTTTGAGCTTTCTGCGGGGTGCGATGCTCTTATCGAGGGCCATGAGTAAGGACCATGTCGACGGCCCGGCACTCCACGCATCGTCTGTTGCAGACTACGAGAGCCTTGCCGACCCTGCGGGCGGCGTCTCTCGCGCAGACTTTCTAGACTTTCTCTTCCAAATCGCGGACGCGATCACGGAGACAATCGTTGCCGAAGAGTACGCCATCTACCTGCGCTCGCTGCACCAACACATTTCGAGTACCACGGACGCGTGGCAATGGTATTGGCGAGACGAGGGCACTGTGGGATATCATGCTTATTTGTTAGTGCGCGACCAGAAGCGCGCGACGGCGCCATCCCCAGTGCCACCTGAAGCGCCGATGCCGCACACGGTGAAGCCCACGGTGCCACTCGGTCGGCTAGCCTCGGCCCCGGCGCATCGGTTCATGTACCCTACCCGCTCGACTGACACGCGTGTGGCGCGTGCCGGACACGACTCAATGTGGCTTGCTACCTCAATCGGCCTGCCAGACCCACGCACACACCCCAAAGGCGCGTTCACCCTTGTCGAGACCTCCTCGGACCCCCATAGGCGCAGCCGACCCCGCGTGCTCCTCAGCAAGCACGAGTGGCACATCTCGTCGGCGCCGCGCCAGACCGTGGTCGTCAACGCCTTCGGGGGCGCGGCGCAGGCTCTGCTGACCGATCGGGCGCAACCGGCTTCGGCACGGGCTGGCAGCTGGGCGAGGGTTCGTGCCCAGCAGCCGCAGCAGCCCCAGCAGCCCCAGCAGCCGCAGCAGCCGCAGCAGCAGCGACTGCAGCGACTGCAGCAGGGTGCCATAAGCAGCCGAGAACAAGGGCTTGAAGATGAGCCGCGATTGGACTACCCGGATGCGCCGCTGCGCTCACTCCAACTGCCGTCGGATAGGCTATCGCATGGGCTATCGCCCCGAGTCCTCGCACCCTCTGCCCCGCGAGTGCGAGTGCAAGCTAAGCATGAGGCTAAGACAGTGTCGCATGTCTAGAGAGTTCGCCCATGAGTTCGCCCCACCGCCACGGTAGAAAAATTAAGAAAAACGTTGTGCTCCGTGCCGGACGGACTCGGACAGCGGCTCGTACTAACTGACGTACTGAGCTCCTACCAGCTACCTATAAAGCTCCGGACCCGGCCCATTCCCGCACGTTCTGTGTACGAGTGTGCACTTTAGAACCCGCGTGCACTTTGACTTTGGTTTGTACAGCCATAGAGCGAGCTGCTGAGCGCTGTTGCCACTGATCGTACCGCCGAGTACCGAAAGGGCGGAGGCGAAAGGTGGCCCCGTGTGGCCCCGGACACAGCCTGCTATATACACTATCGATATACACTATACACAGGCCGTTAATCGGCGGAAGGTGGGGGAGAGGCGGAGTTCTCCCAGTGAACCGGAAGTTGGCAAGTGGGTCGACACGGGCGCGAAGCGCGCTACCGGTACCGGTATTTAGGATTACGGACGTTTTGATGGCGCGAGTCCCCGACAGATTTTCGTTGCGTCCACGTGACCCTGGGCATGATGGGCAAGTCAGCGCCCAGCCCGCTCGGTGCCGCTGACTACTTCAGCTGGATCAAGACACCCCAGCAGCTTGCAGAATCTAAGGCCGAATTTGTGATGAACCGCATGACGAAGAACCATGGCCACGTAACCTTCGCAAAGAACTTCACAGCGTTGCTGGGCTTTTCGGACTTGACAAAGACGGGACTGGCAGCCGCGCAGCGCCTGCAGCAAGCCGGCCAACCATTCGCATACCTCACTCTGACGAACGATCACCAGCCGCTTACAGAAAATGGGCACGACAGCACTCTTGAGTGGGAGCGAGGTGCCTCGTCGGCTACAGCAGATGTGGTCCTGATTGGGCCACCCGGCAAGCACGTCTTAGAGGGTCCACGCAAGGCCATCTTCTGCAAGATGTCCGAAGGACTTGCCAATCTCACTGGCGACCCCTGGCAACGGTTTGCGCCGCCGTGCGTGACTAAGGACCCGTCGCGCAGCGGTGTGTCAGCGGGTACTGAGTACCGCTCCCTCATCGAATCTGCGCCATCAGTCGTCAAGTCAGCCACCTACGCCCAGTCGACGATGCCCCGTTGGTTGACTCGCAAGGTGGCGACCAAGAAAGTTGCGGCCGCCGGTCAGTTCATGTACCCGATGAACCACCAGTCTGCCCTGAAGGCCAACGTCGCCGCCAGCCTGCACAACCATGAGTTGCTTCTGCTGCGCTATGTTGATCCGCCGCTGCTGCAGCACGGCACGCACCTGGGTGCGCCGGTTCAGACGCGCGTCGAGGTGCGCATTTTCGGATTGGTGCAGTGGGAGCCACTGCGCATCTGGACGTCGCGCTACGGCTTTTTCCGCGGCGGCACGCCGTGGTTCAACTACTCGACTGCGGTCGATTTCGATGCGAGGAATGGTGCCATGTGGAACATCAACCGTGGTGTGGAGGCGAAATGCGAGTCCACGCCTCCCAAGACCCCGCCAGCTTGGCGCGATGCAGTCTCGTACGAGGCTGCTCGAACTTGCGGAGCGGGCATGCAGCAACACGTCATTCGCGACCCAAAGTGCTGCATCTGCCTGACCGTTGCGGACGTCTTCGACATTGATCACGATGAAAGGGGCTTTGCAACGAGCGGCACGTTGCGCCGGCTCGACCACGTTGCGGAGAAAGCGGGCTTGCAGCCCAAGCGGGTGTGGCAATCGGTCGACGAAGCGCTCATCCGAGAGTTCATTGTCGAGCAACGCCGCTTCCAGCGCGAGGCCAACGGCGCGCCTCTCTCGCGCTGGTCGACTCTCTTCTCAGCCGATGTAGGCTTTGCTGCAGACGGGCGCGCGTACCTCTACGAGAATCTGCTCATGCCAAACTGGAAGCGCGCCGGCTACTTTTGGCACGAGGCAGTTGATCGCGCAGGCGCGATAGGCATCTACTCGGGAATGACGCTGGCGATGGCGCCGTTGCTCGTCGATCGTGCGGCCGACGACTTTCACCGTCGTGTTATCAATGCATCGCTCGGCGAGCACGCGCAACAAATGGGAAGCAGGCCTAACGAGCGCGATCTGCTGACATTCCTGCGCACGCAGGGGTTTGCATCGGTGCTTGGATTCAGGCGCACTTGGCCGACCCCTGCGCGTGCGAAGCCACACGCGATGGAATGGCTCGCCGACGAGCGCGACCGTACGTTTGCGAAGCAGCTCAACGATCTGAACCTGCTCCTGCCTGGGCTGGACGTGCTCTCGGCCAATCCCCCGGCGGTCGATGCTTGGGGTGGCGTCGCGGCCAAGCCATCGGAGCGCAGCACGCCACGGTGGCCGGTCGGAAACGGTCGCCTGTTCGGGGCACCCAACGGTCCTGGCCGTGGCCAGCGCTGCAGCGACAGCGATGCCATCGTAGCCGCGTATGATGCTCAGGCCAAGATGGCACAGTAAGTCGCAGCGTGGGCTGGCGTGGGGATTGCGTATGGCCAAGATGGAACAGTAAGGCGCAGCGGCGGGTGAGAGAGATTTGCAGCTCGGAGATTTGTAACTGGACAACCCAAGAACCGCCAACCACGTGGCGGCGGGACCGTTCAGGGGCTTTAATACTGGTACGCAGTGTGTGGTGATGCGCGCGCGCTTCCGGTCTCGGCGTCTTGCCTCGAACTGTGTTACGTTCACACCGGCACAAAGGCGAATTCACAGGCGCGCACATGATGCGCCCAGGCACGTCGGCATCGTCGCGACGCAGTCGGCCCCGGGCTGACACACGCTGCAAGGGATGCCGCCGCCCTCGGGCATCGAGCTACAGCCGGGCGCGCAGGGTCTCGACTTTGCAAATTACTTCGTCTCATATGGATACCTGTACCACCAGAAGGATATGCTGCAGGACCGTGGCCGCATGACCGCCTACCGCAACGCGATCCTGCAGAACGCGAGCTGCTTCGAGGGCAAGGTCGTGCTCGACGTGGGCGCTGGCTCAGGCGTACTCAGCATTTGGGCGGCAATGGCCGGCGCCAAGCGCGTCTACGCTGTCGAGGCCACGAGCATGGCGCAGCATGCGCGGCGGCTCGTTCAGCAGAACGGCGTGCAGGACGTGGTCGTCGTGCTCGAGGGCTACATGGAGGCGCAGGAGCTGCCCGAGAAGGTAGACCTCATCGTGAGCGAGTGGATGGGCTACTTCTTGCTGCGCGAGGCCATGTACGATTCGGTGCTCGCGGCGCGCGACAAGTGGCTTAAGCCGGGAGGCGCCATGTACCCATCGCATGCCTTCCTGCGCATGGCGCCGCTCTGCTCGGCGCTGTACGGGTCGCGCCTGGCAGAGTTCGACGAGGAGGTCTCGCAGTGGGGCGAGTTCAGCTCGTGGATGCTCGACGGTAACGGGATCAACGTGAACGGCCTCACTGGCTTTTTCGCGCGCGAGCAGCAGGAGTACCTGCTGCAGTCGGCACAGTGGTGCCAGCTGCGCCAGAGCGAAGTGATCGGCGACGAGTTCTCGGTGAGCGAGTTCGACCTGCACACAACGACCACCAAGGAGCTCGCCAGTTTCTCGACGAGCTTCCGCTCGGTCATCTCCGAAGATGCACTGCTCAATGCCTTTGGCGGCTGGTTCGACACCGACTTCAACGGCTCGGCTGCCGAGCCGGCGCCCAAGCCGGTGACGCTCACGACGGCGCCGGAGAGCGCGACGCACTGGGCGCAGCAGGTCTTCCTTGTGCACCCGCCCCTGCTCGTCGAGGTGGGCGACACGCTCGAGGGCATCGTCAAAGTCGCACGTCAGAAGCTCAACCATCGACTGCTCTGGGTGCAGCTGACGCTGACGCACTCGCGCGCGGGCGTGGGCCAGGTGGGACCCGAGCGCACCCTCAACTTTCGCATCGACTAACAACTAGCGCGCAACTGGTCGGCGCGGGGCCGCGCCCGATACGGCGCGGTACCACGCCTCGCGCGCGGAGACACGCGGGCACAGCGTCGGTTCCTTCCTCAGGTTCCTTCCTCAGGTGAGCGTCACGGTGAGTCAAACCTCACGGCACTATTGGGGGCTGCTGTGTCCTCCCACCTGTCCGCGTGTGTCGATCAGTGTCGCACCTCTCGAGCGGCGGCAGTCCGCGGATAGGTACGGCTGTTAGCAGTAGCACGTGTGTGGGGGGAGGGCAGCGGAGAGCGGTGGAGACGACAAGCGGCTGCGAAACCGGGTGACGGTGCGTCCGGCCGGCGTGACCGCCGTCGCTCGCCGCGTCCGGGCCATCTGTCAATGGACAATGCCGCGGTGCGGTGCAGCAAGATTTCTAACAAGTGAGCGAGCGAAGTCGTGGCGGTCAAACAGATAACAGTTAACACTGCGGCACGATTCCTAATTCCTTGTGACGGTTGTGTGCCTCCGCCCGCGCGCACTCACACTCAGTCCGGTCGACTCGCGTCCGCCCTCACGCGCGTCGCCTTGGCGTGACGTGCGGCCGGAGCTGAGATGCCTTCCCACACCCCTTGAGAGGCAGCGGAGTACACCCAAGTTCAGGTGGGTCGGGATGTGTACTCGATGAACCTCACTCCTCACTTCTTGGGGGTTGCATGAGCAGCGTGAGCGGGCGCCCCGCCGTACCAATGAGTACCATGGCCATTTCAAAGTCGAGGCCTCGCATGTTCTCGCCATTGAGCTCCAGCAGCTCGGAGCCTGGCTCCACTCCATGTGCTGCGGCGACCGACGCGGGCGTCACGAGCTTGACGATCGTGCCCGGCCGCTCCGGGTGGTTGACCAGAACGAGTCCGAGTGACCCCTTCTCTATGAAGCGCACGCGCACCGGCTCGGGCGAGCGCACGCGCACCGGCTTTGACGATTCCTCGGCAGCGAGCATCGCCGCCTCGAGGGCCGATGCTGCGAGCGCGCGCCGCAACTGCTCGTCGTCGTCGTCGTTGCTCCGCGCGCTGGCAACGGCGGTGGCCTTAGCGGGGGGGGTAGCGGGGGCGGTGGTAGCAGCGACGATGGGCCGGCCAGTGGACTCAAGCTTAGACGCCTCAAGCGCGCGTCTCAGTTGCTCGTCCTCGTCCTCGGCACCAAACGCGGAGGCGGCTATTCCAGCCTGCGATAAAGCCGCCATCACTGAGCCCGAGTAGGCGCCGATGGCGGCAGGCGTGGCGGGGGCAGGCTTGGCGGGGGCAGCCGTGGCGGGGGCAGCAGAAGGTTTGCCCGCCTTGGAGTTGATGACTTCGGCTCCCAAGATCTCCCAGCTCTTAGGCGCGCCCGAGGGCAACTTGGCAGCCGAAGGCGTGGCGTGCGGCGCGCTTCCACCTGTGGCGCTGGACCGCTCCAGGTGCGTTTCCGCGACGCGCTGTGGAGATGACTGCTGCTGCTGCTGCTGCTGCTGCTGCTGCTGCTGCTGCTGCTGCTGCTGCTGCTGCTGCCCGAGACTGGCTGCGAGGGCCCCAGGCGAGAGTTGCTGACTCTTGCGCTTACTGAGCTCGAGTACCCGCTGCAGCTGGCGCTCTTCCTCCTCCGCCAGCCGGCGCTCACGCTCCTGCCGCTCCACCGCCGCCGAGAGAGGCGGCGGCGGCGGCGGCGGCACCGGCGGCGGCGGCACTGGAGTCGACACGGGCAGCAAATCGGCGTTGATCTCAAGGTGCAGGGTGAACGGGCGGGGCGCCGACTTGAGCATAGCTTGCACGATCTGCTTGTCGTGAGCGCGTACATCCTCCTCGTTGATGCCGATGATTAGGGCGCCGTCTGGCACCATCTGCGCGTCCGCCATCGAGCCCGCGGCGACACCATTCACTCGCACGCCGCCCATGGGACTGTCCCCAAGCACTAGGCCCAAGTGGCCCTGGCCTGCAAATGTGGCTGTGATCACCTTGATGCGCGGCCGCAGGTGACCACCAGGCGGGACCAGCGCAGCCGCGGCCGGGGGGTCGGCGGGTTCGGGGATCGGCACGCCGGGCGGCAGCCGCATACGTATTTTAATCGGACGAGGGGCACTTACAATCATCGCCTGCACCATCTGCGAGTCAAGCTCCATGACGTTCTCATCGTTGACCTCGAGGACGAGCGCGCCCACAGGCACGCCCAGCGTATCGGAGAGCGACCCTCCCGATACCCTGCCCACGAACGTCCCACCCGCGTTCGTGACCAGTGCTATTCCGAGCAAGCCAGAGGGGAAGACGAACTCCACTTCGAAGCCCCTGGCCGCTTCCACCTCCTCCGCATGCGGCTTGCGGACGTTGATGGTGATCGGCCACTGCTCTGTTTCGATGAGTACCTCCACTGCCTCGGGCGGAAGGCCGACCACCTCCTCACCATTCACCGTGAGGATCAGGCCGCCCACGGGAACGCCTTGCTGCTCGGCGAGTGAGCTCGGCAGAACGCCAATGACCGCAGTGCCCTGCTCGTGCTCACCCAGCACGAGGCCAGTTGGGGTGTGGGGATTGCGAAAGGTCGCGCGCACCCAGCTTCGTTTGGACGCCGACAACGTGCGTCCCAGGCCATCAGTCGCCGGCTTGCGCCAAAAGAAAGGCATAGCTCAACTCATAGCTCCAAGATATCGTGGATGATGAGGAGCGAGCGAGCCCGAAACCCGGAAAAGGGAACGCGAGCTGTGAAGAGTAAAACGAAACCCCGATGGGAAAAGGTGAGGACAGGCTCCTGCACGCACTATCTTTACCGCTCGAAAAAACGCCTCCGGAACGGGAATCACCGCCGGCCCATGCTGCTGCTCGCCACAGTCTTGACCTGCTGCCGGTGCTCGGCGAGCTGCCGCTTCCACGTGACGACGAGCCGGTGCGCGAGCGTCTGCACCTCCTCGTCGGCGTGCTTCCTCAGCTTTCCGACGGTCAGGCCGATGTTGGTCGTCTCGAGCAGGCTGCGCGTGCACGGCCTGCGTTCTCGGCGGAGCACGGTACAAGCCACTGGTGAGAGCGGAGCGCGCGATGGCGCGCTGCTTCGCACTGCGTTGGCTACCCTTAATGAAACGGCGGTTAACGCTCTGCGCGGCGGTGGGTGGCTGCGCGCGTGCTCGCGCGCGTGCGCGCGTTGCGCGAGTGGTGGCGGCGCACATGGCGGACAGCCGGCGCAGCACTCGAAGCAGCGTGGTCACGTCGTCGGCGCTCTCCTCGAGCTTGTCCCGCAGCTTGGCCACATCGTCCGCACCTAGATAAAGCGTGGAGGGTACGTCCAGGGCCTGTTGGTCGGCGGCGCGGTAGTCGACGACAGCGCGGAGATCGCCGATGCGTGCTTGTCGCAAGCGTCCGCTGCCGCCAGTACTGCCACTGCTGCTGCCGCTGGCGCTGCTGCTTCCGGCGCCGCCGCCGAAGCTGATCGCGGTCTGTTTGAGAGGCGGCGGCTTGAGTAGCGTCGGCGTTGGTCCAGAGCGCTGGGATGGAAGATCTGAAGGCCCTTTGTTTTTCACCATCTTGTGAGAGCAGGACAAGACAAGGCAAGACGCAAGGTCTAGTTTATTCACGGCAGGGTCGAAGATGGCCTATGGTTTCGAAATTTCCCGTCATGTACCGGCCATCAGCAACCCCCAATGCCGCCACTCATGTTCGGCATGCCGACGGCACAGCAGCAGCAGCAGCAGCAGCAGCAGCAGCAACGCAACTCCATGACGGGCGACTCCATGGAACCTGCTGTCAAGCACACTTACATGTGCCAGACGGACGAGTGGATCTCGGAGCAGTGCGAGGTGTCAATAGCACCCAACTCCTTCGCTCAGGGAGGCATGCGCAAGTGCCACAAGTGCGTCGAGAAGGTTCAGGACGGGCGCGACGTGTACTCTATAGAGTCGGTTGCAAAGTTCTCGACGATCCACCGCGACGCGCGCAGCGCCAAAAGCGCCGCGTTCGCCGACGCAAAGATGCAGATGGTCGCCGAGTACTGGGCGCAGCAGTTCAACAAGAAGTCGCCGCCCGAGCACAAGGTGGCCTTCGTGGTCGCTCAGGTGCTCGAGCTGCCGAGGCGCTCGGACGGGCCGCAGCGGTGGGCGAGCCTCGAGCCCCTGCTCTCGGGCGAGTATGCCAAGTTCAACAACAATGCAGGCGCGGTACTCGGTGGGCGCACGGCGCAGGCCTTCTCGCACTTCACTGTGGTCGAGAGCGGCGAGCAGCTGTGCATCTGCGACCTGCAGGGCGTGGGTGGCTCGCTCTTTACTGACCCGCAGATCCACTCGCGCGCGGGCAGCTTTGGCGACGGCAACCTCGGCCGCGGCGGCATCGATAGGTTCCTCGCGTCACACCGGTGCAACGAAGTTTGCAAGGCCATCGGGTTGCCACCCGTCGAGCCTCGAAAGGGCTCGTCCTCGGGTGGCATGGGCGGCGGCATGCCCATGCCCATGGGCGGCGGCATGCCCATGCCCATGGGCGGCGGCATGGGCGACTTTGCGCGCATGTTTCAGGGTGGCATGGGCGGTGGTGCCGGCATGAGCGTCGGCGTGCACAAGCTTCTCGAGCGAATGATGCACCAGATGATGGCAGGTGGAGGCCTCGGCGGTGGCGGCGGCGGCGGCGGCGGCAACATGCGCATGTTTGTCAACGGCAGGGAAGTAGACCCCCGTCAACTGGGCGGCGGGCACGGAGGCGGCGGCGGCGGCGGCGGCGGCGGCGGGCACGGCGGCGGGCATGGCCGGCTGCCACAGATGGGAGGCGGCGGCGGGGGCGGCGGGGGCGGGGGCGGTGGCGGCGGCGATGAGCTGCGAGCGGCTTTGCGCGCCTCGGATAAGGCAGCAGCCGTCGAGGATGAAAGGCGGCTGCGTGAAGCCATCGCAGCCTCTGGCGCCGCCGCTGGGCGAGGCTTGCCTCCTCAGTACCAGCAGCAGCAGCAGCAGCAGCCTCAGCGCTACGTCGGTCATGCCGACATTGACCTGCAGCGCGCCATCGAGGCTTCGGTCCAGCGCCCGCAGCCTGGCCAACCGTTCCCGCGGCGGCGATAGAATAGTGATGCCCACCAGAACGTGTGCACCGCAGCGTAGGCGCGAGCGGCAGGCCCGCACCCCAGCAAGGCACATTGATATTCGATTAGACGCAACGGGCCCCGGTAGTTCGGGGCGACCGTTGGGCGACGGTAGGGTAGAGATCGGGGCAGCCGAGTCAAGTGACCGGTGTCCACTGGCTAGCGTCCTAGTGGCTCGTGTGATCAGTACACACGACCATCCACCCTGCCCCCGCTTGCCTGCCCCTGCCCCTGGACGGCTGGACTGCGCTCGCAGCATGATGTCCCACATGAGAACATCTAATAACAACCATCGTGCTCGCTCGTGCTGCAGTCGAGTTCGCGATATTATAAGCGATATTAATTATCATAGTTCACGACGTCCAGCCGAATTCAAGGACTGTGCGGGCTCCAAGCACCTGGCGCTGACCGAGTGGAATCGAGATGGACGGTGATTGGTGTGGCCAACGGCTTGCCGTCGGTGCCTTGCTCCAGAACGCGACCAAACGCCCGCTCGTAAGTTGCCGGCGTGGAGAACGTAGCGCGAGAGGTGGCGGCTAACTGCTCCAGCTTTCGCCGATGCAAAGCGGCCGCCAAGCGGGCCTGCTTGGCTTCGTACGTGTCGTCAGATCCCGCCACAGTGCGACCAAACGTCTGTCCTGTCGGCCCCTGCTGCGGCGCGAGCTGTTGAGCGCTGAGCTGAGCGGCGTGCTCCTTCGCGGCGGCGGCGGCGGCGGCGGCCCACCACCTGGGCTCCTCCTGCTCCCGCCAAGCAGCTAGCGGGACTGCATGGATGGTAGCCTGCTCCCGCCAGGCAGAAAGAGGTTTTGCGTTCTTATTCTTTCCGTGGTGGCGCTTCGAAGAAGGAGAACGGTCGACGTCGCAGCAGGATTGTGAGTCGACCTTCGACTTGGACGCCGTGTGATGAAGTTCGCCGGCGCGTTCCGCAGCTGCGGCCCGTGCGGCCTCAGAGTGGTCATACAGTCGGCCGCTGCCCAGCGCAAGCGTCGATTTTGCAACTCTCTGTCCCAGGTCGCCACCAGTGTCCTTCTTCCAGTGTTGAGCTGCGGATCGAAAGTTTGCAGGGTTGTTGAGCTGCGGATCAAATCTGTTCCGCCCGCCGAAGTCGCCAAACGTTTGCGGCCGTAGGCACCACTCGTCCAGCTGGAGCCGATCCTTGACGAAAGGCCCTCGATGCAAACGAGGCACGCTGCGCATGCGGTGGTGTTTGGATGTCTCGCCTGCCGGCCGACTCTCGCTAGGAAATTCCTATTTGGTCACGCCTGGCGAAACCGCGGAACCGCAGTGAATGAACATGCATGCGCATCTCTGGAAGCTTTTTTGGGCGCTAACCCCCTCAGGCCTTAAACCACTGAACACTCTGCAAATCGATCGGACCCGGGGCCAATTGCCCGGGGCTCAGCGGCCATTCTTCTTCACTGCGCTCTTGCCATGGAACTTCATACTGCGCAGCGGGTCGGCGTTCTTCTTGCTACCGCGCTTCTTGCCGTAGAGCTTCTTATGCTTGCCGCCCTTGGCGCTCTTGCGCGCCATGCGTCGCGCCGAGGAGCCCACCGCCGCGACGCTTTCGGTGGCACCATCGGTGTCGGCCTTGAGGTACGTGGGCACGTGGGCGAGCTGCGTTTGCTTCTTCAGAGTCGCGAGCGGCCGATCATGCTTGAGCATCTCGAAGTCGTCCGGGTTGGCCTCGAAGTGAGCGGCGAGCTTCTTCGAGTGGAGCAGCTCGCGCTTGATCTCCTCGAGCCGCGCCTCCTTGACAGCCGTGCGCGTCACCGCGCGCAGAGCGTCATCCACGCGGTATCGGAAGGCGGCGAGCTTGGACATATCGACCTGAAACTGCTGCAATCCCTTGTCGTACGTCTTCTGCATCGCCTCGAGCAGCTCCTCGTCGGCTGACTCGGGCGAGACGAGCGAGATGGCGGTGCCGCCCTTGCCCGCGCGCGCGGTGCGCCCCACGCGGTGGCGGTAGACAGCTAGAGACGTGGGCAGATCCATATTTAGGACGGCCGTTACATCGGTGAAGTCGACGCCGCGCGCCACGCCGAATTCAGCGTCGGCGGCGCTCGCGCCCGCACCCGTGGAGGCTGCACCGCCGCGCTTGCGCTTCTTGCCACCTGCCGTGCCCGTCGCCGCCGTCCCCCTCTCGGACGTGCTCCCGGCGCCCTCCTCCTCCTCGCCGCCGCCGCCGCCGTCGCCGCCGCCGCCCGCTGCTCCAAGGATGAGTTTGGGATCATCGGTGGCGATGAGGATGTCGAAGAGGCCACGGTTGAAGGCCTGGATGGCGTGCCAGCGCGAGGCCAGGGGCAGCTCGCAGTTCAGCACGCCCGCGCTCACCCCAAACTGCTCGAGAAAGAGCCGAAGACGGAAGCCGCGGTCGACAGTGTTCACAAAGATCAGGGAGCGGCCGGGGATGCGATTGAGCTTGAACAGAGCGTACATGACGAGGAACTTGTCAGCATGCGAGCAGCGCAGCCAAAACTGCTTGAGCTGGCCGCCCGCCTGCGCGCCGTCCTCCGCCACGTCGATCGTCTCCGGGTTATGCAAGAAGAGAGTACGGATGGAGTCAAGGTCAGGGGTGATCGTCGCGGAAAGGAGAAGGGTCTGTACGGCGGGTGGTAGCGCAGCGCCGATGGCGGCGATGTCGTCACCGTAGCCGTACGAGAGGAGGAGGTCAGCCTCATCCACCACGAGCAGCTGCACACTCTCGCGCAGCTTAAGCAGCGCGCTGCCACGCTTGCCATCGCTGGAGCTTTTGGCACCGGCGCCGCCGGGCTCATCGATGAGCTGGCGCAGGCGCGCAGGCGTCGCGACGATGGCGTCGGGCGGCACATCCGTGCTCAGCGAGGACGCGTCGTTTGCGGCCGCGAGTGCCACCACGCGCACGCCCGCCGCGCCCGCGTGCCCGAGCAACTTACGCATCACGTCATGCACCTGCTGGCACAGCTCGCGCGTCGGCACGAGGATGACTGCGCCGACGCCGGGCGCGGAGGACGCGATGCCCGCGTCGTGCCGGCGGAGGAGGAGCTGCAGCAGCGGAATGGCATAAGCGTACGTTTTGCCTGAGCCGGTCGGTGCGCGCGCGAGCACGTCCCTGCCCTGCAGCACGAGCGGAATGCATCGCGACTGGATGGGCGTAGGCGTGCCAAGTCCGAGCTTTTTGACCGCCTTGAGTAAGCGCAGGTCCAGTGCGAGGGACGACCACTCGGGCGCTGCGACGGCACTGCTCCCGACACCACTGCCAGTCGACGTGTCCGCGGCAGCGCACTCGCCTTCGCCGGCCCGGTCCTCCTCTGCCTCCTCACCGTCCTCATCTTCCTCCTCCTCCTCCTCCTCCTCCTCGTCCTCCTCACCGTTTTCGTCTTCGTCTTCCAATTCTTCCCCCTCGTCGTCCTCCTCCTCGCCGTCCTCATCGGACTCTTCGGGCTCGGGCTCAGGAAGGGCACGGGCCTTGGATGGCATCGCACGCGTCGCGTGAACGCCGCTTCCCGGCGACGTCGCTTCGACAGGCGGGCGGCGCGCGTTGCCAGTTTCACAACTTAACTTCGCAAGACCAGTCGAAACAAGTCAAGTCAAGTCAAGGCACACCTCTCCTTTTTGAGAGCCGTGCACTGGTGTCGACCCGCTTTAACCACTCCACGACCCTGGGACCCGCGCACTTGATTTATTGCTTTTCAGTTTTTGAGAACGAACTCGAGCACAGACTCGTGGCATGTCGTGGTTTTTTCTCAATTAATGATTTTATCATAAAATCCTCACCTTGGGCACACTTTGTTATAAAATCAAAGTCGCGGCATTCGATTGCACTCGCACCGCATGCAATTAAATTGACCGGCCAGAGGGCACGAAGGCCCAAAACACTCAGCGAAGACGGACCGTCCATCGGAGCCCATCCGAGCAGATGAGCACCCTTTCGACCGAGTCGCAATATCGAGACGCCGACTTCGTGCAGCGTTATCTCGAGAAGCGGGCGACGCAGCCTCGCACTTGCGCCATGTTCGCCGTATCCGAAAGCGCCGGCAAGGCGCACGCTACCGGCATGAGCGAAGCCCACAACATGTGGCACACTGTGGACCAGGAGGTTTCACGCTCGCGGCACAAGGCGCGCAAGGCGGCCAAGGAGGCGCGCTGGCAGGCAAGCCTGCAAGCGGGCCTCCCACCAGGAAAGCAAACACAGGAGCAGTCTATGTCATATCTCGAGCTCAAGAAGGAAGAGGACGAGCGCCTTGCAATCGCACGTCGGCTCGCCGTGCGTATCGAGCAGCATCGTGAGAGGGAGCGGCAGCTGGAGGATCGCAACGTTAGGCAAGTGCGCATGAATAAGCCCGGGGCCAGTGCAACCACCGACGGAATGAGCAAGAATGTTCAGCTGCAGGAACAGGACCAGGGCTTAGACCTGGGCTCATGCTCGGCGCCCGCTTCGAGCGTTGCTGCAGATCGCTCTGCTGAAGCCCAGGCGATCAACGGGCGATCCGGCGCGGTTCCAAACGTGCTCGATTCGGCCCGTGGGGTGATCGATTCGGTCCGCGATGCCTTCGCGGGTGCGATCAAGTCGTTCAACAGGTTTCGTGAGAAGGAGGCGCCACTACCATACGCGCCACGGAAGCTCACCCACTCCCAAACGCACCGCGGCATGTCCTTTGGCCCTTCCTCCCTCGAGAAGCCGGAGGCGATTGCCGCGCGCGAGGAGCATGATCGTCTCAACTTTGGTGGCGCGGCTCACGCACAGATCAGCGGCGGAGGCTCCGAGGGTGCTGCGATCCTTGGCTATCATGACGCTTATCACGACAGCATGGAGGATCGGTCGGCCATCGATTCTGGTAGCACCGCGCGGCGCGTACTCGCCGCGCGAGGCGGCGCGCGCGCTCGTCATCGCCCTGCATCTGCGCCTCAGAAGGCTCTCGTCGATCACAGCGCGTCACCAGCGCCGGGGGCACTGGCAACGTTGACGGCGGTGACGTTGACGGCGGTGACGACGAAGGCAGCCGCAGCAACATCAACGCCCGCCGGAGCAATGTCAAACACGCCTGCCTCGGCTGCGGCGTCCGCGCCCGGAGACGCCCCCACGCTGCCATACACGCGCTCTCGCAAGCTTAGCAAGGAAAGCGTCGCCAGTGTGGCCACGAGCACCACAAGCCGACATGCTCTCGACTTCGTTCAGTCAGCGGTTGCACCATTAGCAGGCGCAGAAGATGATGAGGTCCCCACGCACTCTCGCCGGAACAGCCGGGACAGCATCGCCTCGACCTGGTCCCCCCCGAGTCAGGTTCAGGCACATCCGCGCAATCACGACCAGATGAGCTCTGTGCCGCTGCCGCCCACGAGTGTGGAAGTGAGAGCGCGCGCTGTCTTGATCGCTGCCGGCCTCATGCCCTTAATGCCCAGCAGCTTCGAAGGGATGGCACCTGCCATCCCCCAGCCTTCCCCAGCGTGCGCGCCAGCGGGTCCCTACTCGCACCTGAGGTGCACCGCGAATGACAAGATGCTGCCCGCATCATCCCCCGGGCTCATCCTTCCGACTGGACACTCGCGGTTCGAAGCCGAGCGCATCGAGCGCAGCTGGAACACGCAAACGTCCTCCAAGGCACAGGATATGCGGCAGGACCATGCTGACCTTAACCCAGCGTGGGTCTCGCGTCCGAAGTGGAAGAAGCCGATTGGGCGCACGTACCGCGCTCCCGACCGAGCCCCTGAGCACCTGATGCCCGAGAACCTGCTCACCGACCGGAACATGAAGACGGGGCTGCCAGCACGCGATCCTCGCATGCGCGTCGTCGTTGAGGGGAGTTACATCCGGCTCGAGCGCCCCGAATGGACTCCCTCGCAGCTTCCAGAGCCCTGGTGCTGAGACGGCGGCGTGCTGAGAAGGCGCTGAGCACACGCGCGAACCGCGCACAAAAGAGCGCATGTGTGGGTACATTAAGCCTGTGGCGGGCACCAATCGGTCCTCGAGGCCCCGCTCTTCTGCAGCCTTTCTGCTCGTGTTGCTTGCATGTGGTGAGTTGAGGGAAGAGGGAAGTCGTAGATGGGCGTACCCGGTGTATGGGCTGACTGTTCGACGTGCATGTTCGTGGGGGGTGGAGGCTGCGTCACCGTCGCGCGTCAGGACCACACCTCACAGAAGTGGACGGGAAATAGCGCCGAACGATCTGCCTGTGTGCCTCTATGCTGGTGCTCGTGCGAGGTGCAGCGCGCGCTGTGTGACCGGCTCGGCTGTTGTCTCCGGCTGTGTGACGCTGACGGTCACGTTGACCCTGTGTGTGTGTGTGTCTGAGCCACCGCACACCCCACAGCCACAGGGGTCAAGCGTCCAGTTCAGGGTCCAGTTAGCGTTCAGGGTCGTACTACAGTACTACGATCTGCGTATACATGATACTCAGAGCCGATGTCGGATGTGCCGTATAATTCTTATACGGAAGGGCGCCGTCGTGGGCATGTCGCGATATCTTCACGTTTACAGGATGGCCCCCGCACGCGCACGAAAGACGTCGAACACACGGACACCCTATTCACACAAGTCAGACATGGATGGAATCGCACCCACATCGCTCATCGGGGCATCGGCCCACCGATCCACATCTTGGTTGAACAGCGACGCAAACATGCACAAACAGCTTAAGGCTCACACGCAAGATAGCCACACAGGTTCCGCGTGGAGGCGCCCATCATGGCGCCCACCTGAGCGGACCCTGAGTGCGCTCGCCGCGTGTATAAGATGAGGAGATCACGCGGGAGATCACGGAGGCCGCCGCAGGTGTTGGATGGCTGAGCCGTGCACGCCGCCGTACAAGGGGACTAAGATCGCCTCAGCCTCGGCCAGGTCGATGTTGAGCATGGCATCGAGCACTTCAGGCGGTGCGCCCGCAGCACAGCCAAGGGCGTGCGCGATCGCGTTCACATACACTCGCTCGCCAAAGATCGCGACGTATTGGCCTCCTCGCGGAGTGAGGAGCAGCCGTGGGGCCGCCATACCACGTGGCGAGACGGGCGGGAAGGGGCCCTGAGGGTACGCCACTGCGCCGTTGCCTTCTACTAAACCGGCGGCGGCGCGAGGGGAGAGAGGCGGCGGCATGACGCGTGGAGGGCCGCGCACGCGGCTGTTGAAGCTGGCCATCTGAGTGACCGACATGAGGCTGCGTGCACCGTGCGTGGCCATCCGCGCGACAGACCGCGCCGCCGACTGCGGCCGTACGCGCGCTGAGAGCGGTCGCGTTTCGGCGCGTGTCTCCGAGCCTCCCTTGGCCTTCTGCTCGGAGCGAACCGCCTCCATCAGAGCGCCGCACGCCCTCTCTGCATACCTCCCAAAGGCGTCTTCGCCACCTTCCATGTTAAGGTACTCACGCAGAGGACCTCGCCCATCTTTCTTAAAGACGAGTCCATCGCAGACGGGCTCGACGCCGGCAGCACGGAGCTTCTCGACGGGAATAATCTCCGGGTGATCGGCCGCGCCGCAGACCAGGTTCGGATCCGTCAAGTCTTCGAGCACGGCCATGTGGATGATCGTCTGGCGTGCGGCGAGCGACGGCGAGCTGAGGAAGCAATTCTTGCGCACGGGCAGCTTGTCAAAGAAGGCATTCTTGGCGCCCGCACATTGAGCTTCGCCCGTCGCGCTGAGAGCAGGGCCCACATTCATCGCAGCGGCAAGGGAGGGATCGGCGGCGGCGGCGGCGGCGGCGGCGGCGGCGGCGGCGGCGATTTCAGCACGGAGCCGCTCTTCGGCGGCAGCGGCGGCGGCGGGATTGTCAGTGAGCTTGACCCTCTTGCAGTCCTTATCATTGGCTTGGCTCACGAGCATCAGGTGCGTCGCGCCCAAACCGCGCATCGTCATCACAAACTCATTAGCATGCCCCCGCTTGAAGAGTCTGTACCACAGGCTGCGCTGGTTTTTGGTGAGCAGCCGGTGCCATTTAGCAGTCTCCGCCTCAAACTCGGCGTCGCTCAGATCGGCCCCAAAGTTGAGCATGCCCTGAACCCACTCATTTAGGTCTACCTTGCCATCGGAATTGCCCTGCTGGTCCAGCAATGCAAAGATGCCCGGCAGCACCACATTGTCCTCGGTGCCCTCGGCCAGATGTCGGAACTCGCCAAGATCGACGGCGCCGGAACAGTCTGCATCCATCTTTCGAAATGTACCGGTCAGCTGAGCGGTGCGACGCTGGCGCGTCAGGATGTCCCTCCACTCAGCCGCAATCACTCTCAGCTGCTCGTCTCGCGTCTCACGCTCCACCTTGAACACGCCGAGCACCCACATGTCCATCTTGATCGTGCCGTCTTCCCGTTCGGCCGCGGTCTCCTTCGCCCACTGCAAATATTCTTCCAGTTGCTTGCCGTTGTGAGCGGTGAGCAGGTCGACGATGAGCTTCGCATCTACCAGTTTTTGATCCCCCGATTGCGCCATCGACGTCGGCGCCGCGGGCATCTTGTCCCACGCGCTGAGCACGTACGCCTTGCGCTTCATGTTCCCGGTCAGTCCCTCGCCGATGTCGTCTTTGTCTTGGTTGCCAGTGGATTGGACGGAGTTCTCAGGCGCGGTGATTACGTCTCCCGGCAGCCTAACCTTCTTGTAGAGCATGCTCGGGGTCGGCTGCTTCTTGAGCGTCGGCCTCCGCGTCGGCGGGGACTCGATAAGGGACTCGAGCGGGGGTTCTGCGAGCATGTCGCGTGTGAGAGAAAAGTGTCGGTCAACAGAAAAAGAAGACGAAACGGATTGCAAACGTGCATGCACACGCGCGCGCCAAGTGCGCGAAGCATGAATTGAGTTTCCTCGGTATACAATTTTGCACAAATTTTCATCAACCGGAAGTTCACCAACGACCGCGACCGCCACCCTTCCCTCGGCCACGCTCGCTACCACCGCCCCTGCCGCCTCCCCGTGCATACTCGCGCGGCGGGCGGATGAGGCACGAGTGCAGGTGGCGATCGAGGTAGTGATGGACAAGCACGATCGCGTGTGACGCAAAGAGCACATCGCTCCCGAGCGAGACGCTGCGGACGGCCGAGCCACGCGCCGTCGCCTCGGCCCTTACACGCCTCTCCTCCTCCTCATCGAGCCCTCGATCGTCCCCGAGAAGGACGACGACTCCACTCGGCGCCGCTCGGAAGGCCGCGGAGGATGCGAGCTCAGCACACAAGTCGCCAATGAAGACGCCGCTCGCGCTCAGCAGCAGCAGCATCGGGGGCTCTCCCGGCTGATCCAAGGCCTTGCGCACGCATACCATCAAATCTCCCTCAGCCGAGCTCAGCCCACGTGTTTCGTCACGCGACCAGACGCCCACCGGCCCATCCTCGCCGGGCGGCGCGCCCGGCGCCACGCTCAACGCGTGCCGCGCCTTGTCTGCAAGGACCTCCGCGGCCGCCGCGCCGCTGGCGTCCGAAACGGCGCGAAGACGCCGTGAGAGGGAGTGCTCATCGGGACGAAGGTCGCGCACTACGGAGCCACATACCTCGAGGATCCGTGCGCCGCGGCCTTCAACGATGGCGCCAGCGCCGCCCTTGGCGCCAGCGCCGCCCTTGGCGAAAGCACCGCCCTTGGTGCTGGCGGCCCCCATCTCCCCCATCTCCCCCATCAAGCAGAGCAGCACGCGCGAGTTCTGGCGCAGCGATTGCGATCGGAAGAGAGCGGCACTCACACATCGCACCCCCACATCTACCCGGCCTTGGCGCAGCGCCTCGCAGTCGAACGAAGGGCTCGCGCGTCGGAGTGGCACGATGAAGGTGCGCGTGAAGCAGCGCACGGGATGCGTGCCACTGCAGCACAGGAAGCGCTCCGTCGCGCCTAGGCCGAAGGTGCACGCGCGCGGCGTGTGGCCGCTCCGCCCGCAGAAGCCACAGACCAAGCCGGAGGCGGTGGCCACAGCGGAGGCGAGCACAGGGAGTACGCCCGGTTGGCCGTTGGACGCAACAAACGAAGCGTTGGCGCTCGCGGAGGAGCCGGCCCGGGCGCCACCTTGGATGGTACCATTCGGATGCTTCGGTGGCGCCTCCTTGCTCTCCTCCTCCTCCTCCTCCTCCTCGTCCTCCTCGTCGTCGTCGTCCTCTTCCCCGGCCTCGCGTTTGCGCTTGGGCGGCCGCACCTCGCTCACACGCTCGTCGTCGGAGGGAAGGTGCAGCGTGCCCTTGGTGCCGTCCTCCTTGTAGCGCACGCGCACCTCACCGCTCGGCAGCACGGATTTCACCTTCGCCGCACGCCCGTCCACGCGCAGCCGCACCCCAGCCTCGAGCTGCGCATGCAGAGCACGCGGCGGCGGCGGCAGTGGTTTAGCCGCCGCGGCTTGTGGTGGGCTGGGCCGCGGCATCTCGGCCGCGGGCGCGTTCGGCTGGCCGAGTTCGTCGTGCACTTCCAGGAGGCTCGCGCGCAGTTCGCTTTCGCGGCTGACCTTGGCACGTTGCCGGTCGTCCAGCTTTTCGCCACGGCCTGCCTTCGCGTTCAGCTCCTCAATTTCGCGCAGCTTCTTCTCGATCGCGCGGCGCTTGGACTGAGTCGACCCCGAAGCAGCAATGGCGGTAGTCGCGGCCTCAGGCTGGTGCATGGAAGCGGTGGCCACGCTCGCAATCTGCGTGGAAGACTTCGGCCGTTGGGCAGCTGAAGGCTCTTGCCGTCGGGCAGCTTCCAGGGTCGCTCGGACCTCGGCCTCACGCCCCAGCTTCTCTCGCTGCGCGGCGTCCAGCTCGAAGCCTTGCTGCACGCGCTGGTGGAGCTCTTCGATGTGACGAAGCTTCTTCACCAAAGATTTTATCCAAGATGCGTGGCTCGAGTCGGCCATTGCGCGCGGGGGGCGACGTGGGAGGCAGACGTGGGAGAAAAAAGCCTCAGTGAGTGCGCCTTTTTGGGTAAGTTTCGCTGCAAACGAAGCACCAAATTCGTGATCATGTCCGAGCACTCCCCAAGCCAGCAAGCAAGCACGATTCGATACCGCTTAAAATACCGCTTAATTTCCAATGTTAATTTCGACAAAGTGAAGCGCAACCCCTACGCAACCCCCCCTTTCCCGAACTGTGGCGTAGGATTCCAACGGTAGTACCATTGTACCGAAATCATCGTGACCCCGCAAGACTGCTCCTTGTACCACCCCGCCCTTGGGGCTTGAGCAGCATCTCCTCCCACAGCAACGTGTTGGCCTCCTCGCCGCAGTCGCCGCTGCCCTCCTTGGTCATCAGTGTCACGTTGTGGTGCGTGTTCATCGTGTACCAAGAGTGCTGCCGGTAGAATTGGCATGCATAGTGCCAGCTGTGCTTCTGGTCGCCAAAGGGCGTAACGGTCGGATAGGGCACCGTGCGATGACTCGTACGCGCGGCCCAGTCAAGGAGAGACCAATTGGGCGGGAACGCACCCGTCGCAAAGAGTGCCCGGAGCAGCGCGTTCAGCCTGCGCAGGTGCTCCTGACGGGGTTGGGCTCCGACGTTCTCCGTCGGTGCAGACACCACAGTGTACGTGAGAGACGCGTTACTCTGATCGAGCAACGGCCGCCACACGTTGAGTACAGCCTCCCTCGTGGCATTCAAGTGGTGCTTGGCGCCGCACGCGCCGGTGAGGTGCCAGTACGCTGGAGCAAAGTAGACGACGTGCCGCCACGGCGTGCTCATCAGCAAGGTCGGGTGCACCTCCTTGGCCGCGTCAGGGAGCATGTACGTGCACGGTGCCCAGAAGAAGCCGATCGCCGTGCTCTGCACCCTTGGCAGCGGCGGCGACCACCTCTGCTGACGCAAAGAGGCTGCCACGGCGGCACTGGCCGAGACGCTGTGCCACTCGGAGAGCACCCGCTCGGCCGCCCAGTCGAAGACGGAGCGTGTCGGCCTCTTCGTGCTCGAGTTAGTGGCCTTCTTGGGAGACTCGGACGACAGGCGTTGCGGAGCAAGCCAATCAAGAGACAGGTGTTGTAAGCCGTAGCCGTCCGCGACGCGCGCATACGAGGGCGATCCCGGCGGCATCGGCGCCATGTAGAGCTCATACCTGGCGGCCATGCAGCCTCGCATGGCCATGCATCGGCCGTGCAAGTTGAAGTCGACCACGGGAAGGTCCGGTCCGCGCAGCCTAGTGACAAGCGTGATGAAAGCTTGCCGCGACATACTGTCACCCACAATCGCGAGCGGAGCAGCGAGCAGCGCGTCGATCAGACTTGCCTGCCGGCCATGTCGCCTCCGGCTGATGAGGCTGGAGTGAGCAAGGCAAAGAGGGCACTGGCTAATGGAGTTGCGATCGCCTGCGCATCGCGTACTGCTTGCACCGCAAGACTGTGGACGGTACAGGACGCGACGGACTTCTGGAAATATGCACTTGCATTCGCTGGCGGTCACGACGTCGGCCATTATTGGTTCCTAGGTCTAACTATCCTAAAATGGAAGATTTGTCTTTCACAGGACGTTCAGAAGACAGGAATCCACGAATTGGTTTACAAAACAAGATTCTCCACCTTGCCACAGCCGTTGAGCTGGTAATCAAACCACGCATGCGCATGGTGTCGCCTCGATGAAGATCAGCTAATATCCGCAATCCCAACTCGTTTCACAGGAGGCAGCTCTCAGGAGAGGCGCGCTTTCCTGCGCGCTGCGGCACAGCTCTTCGAACCGAGCGCGCACGTGCTCGGCGGTGTAGCTCACGTCGATGACGCCATCGCGCATGAGCCGCTCACGCGCGACCTCATAGTCGCCGCCCGTGCCGGGGTCGGTCATGACGATGAGGATCGCCCGGTCGCTCTCAATCGTCGGCTGGTCGAACGGACAGAGAGCGACTGGCTCGTCATCAGAGTCCGACAGCGCCGCAAGCGCTGCGCCCGGGATGTACGTGGTATGCCTGCTCGCAGCGCCGGCGGCGGTGAATACCGACGCCGATGGCGCGCCATCGCTGCCGACCGCGACAGCTGTGGGCTGTTGCGGGGACGGCGGCCGCAAGGGCGGCCGTGAGCGTGAGCGCCGCCGCCCGCCGCCGGCGCTGCCCCCTGCTGGCTCCTTGCTCCTTTGAGCGACTGTAAGGCCAGCCGCGCCGGTGCCCGGATGCGCTGCCACGGCGCGTTGAAGCGGCGGTGGCGGCTGCGGCGGCGCGCCCGGCGGCAGCAGCAGCGGTGGTGGCTCCGATTCGGGCGGCGGCAATGCCCCAAAGACGCTTGGAGCCTGCGGAAGCGGCAGCTGTGTCGAGGCTCCGGCCGCGGCGACTCTCGCCGCCCATGCCGCCTCAATCTCCTGCTCAGTGCGCCCGGGCAAGAGACGGTGTCGTATGGTCACCCAATCTAGGCCGTGCTGGGCCACGCCCCACTCGACCAGCGCAATCTCCGCACGCCCGAGCTGCGCCAGCGCGCAGTCCAAGCGCGCTCGTTTGATCGGGTTCGGCTCGGCGCGGCGCGCGCTCCGCGCCTCATACCGTTTGCGGAGCGCCGTGACGGACTTACACGGCAACAGAAAGGCGCGGATGGCCTCGAAGCGCTCGGGGCCGTAGCGCATGAGGCCGGTCGCGAGCAAGTTATCCTCAGCCGCGCTGAAGCGGGCCGCGGGGGCGCCGCCGCCGCTACTCGTGGAGTCGCGTCGAATCCCGTAGTGCCGATTGAAAAAGGGCGCGAACCGCGCGAGCTCCGCCTTCGCGTCGAAGGTCTCGGCACCCACCGCTCGGGCCGCGCTGTCGCGGGCGGAGGCCGTGTCGGCGTCGTAGACGCGCTTCAAGCCACACCTGGTCGTGAGCAGCTCGGGCAGCAGGTGGAATCCCGGCATGTGGAAGATCGACAGCATGGACGCGTTCGCTGTCGGAGTGCCACCCAGAAGCTGGCGCAGCCTCGTGGGCGGCGCCGATCCGCCGGCTGCTCCTCCCGCGCCGCCCGTGGCGGCTCCGGCGAGCTGTCCGGTGAGCTGGAGTGGCGTGGCATACTTGGGCCGCGTGCGCAGCTGCTTGTGCGCGATGGTCACGTCGCAGTGCGTGCAGAGCTCTGTGAGGAGCGAATACGCGAGGAGCGCTACCTGTGCAAAATGGGGCTCCTGCTTCATAGCCGCGCGCGCGATGACCAGCGTCTGCACCAGCAGCTGCATGTGCACATGCATCTGGATCTGCAGCGTGCGCAGCTTCTCAGCACTAAAGGGGCGTGTCAACGGCGCGCCCGCCACGGCGCCCGCTACGCGTGCGCCTCCGCCGCTGCCGCCGCTGCTGCCGCCACCGATCGCGCCGGTGCCGGCAGGGCCGGGGCCGCCGGGGTGCGCTCCATGGCTCGTGAGGGAAGGCGTGGGGCTGGTGCTGCCGCCTGCCATGGGATGGCGTGCGGCAGCGCCCACACCGCCGCCGCCAAGGCCGCCAAGGCCGAGGGCCCCTGCAGGGCGCAGTGCAGGGCCACGGCCTAGGGGTGAGGCGCGGCCGTCGCCAAGAGCGTAAGGGCGGGGCAAGAGGCGGCCGAGGGGAGATCCGCGACCATCGGCGCCGGTGCCGCTCGCGCCACCGTGCGGGTGTCGTTCCGAGCGCTTCGTCTGCTCATTGACGACCTCGCGCAGCTCATCAATTGGGTTCTCCAGGTCGGCAAACTCCTCCTCGACCTCGTGAAGTCGTGTCTCGTCCGCCGCGTACACGTAGTCCTGATCCTCCTGGTCATCGTCCTCGTCCTCCTCCTCTTCGGCACGCTGCCGGATACCCATCAGGAAATCGCGCCAGTCGCCCTCGTCCTCCTCGTCCCCCTCGTCCTCGTCCTCGCTCCCGTACCGACGCGCCCGACGCGGCGAGGCTCTGGGCGAGGGCTCGATGAGCGCCGCCTCGAGCGCTTCGAGCTCCATCGTCTCCAGAGAGAGCTGGGCGCGAGTCCGCCGGGCGATGGCCGCGGGTGCCTCGGCAGGTGGTTCGGCGCCGGGGGCAGTGTCAGAGGCGCCGGCAGTGCCGGAGGCAACGGTACAGGCGGCGGAGGCTGCGTGTTCCTCGTCCTCCTCATCATCGTCGTCATCCTCCTCGCCACCGTCCACATAGTCGTCGTCGTCCTCGTCATCCTCGTCACCACCACCCTCCTCGACGGCTCCACGTGGCGTGCCCGGCACGATGTGCTGCGGCGTCCCACCACTCTCAGCTTCGCTGGTCGACGCATCAGCGCTCTCATCGTCGTCCTCGTCCTCATCGTCGTCGTCCTCGTCATCATCCCTGTCGTCGTCCTCCTCTTCGTCCTCCTCACCTTCCTCATCACTCGCGTGCCAGTCATCGTCTTCGCCGCCGTCCGCGGCTGAGCCGTCGGCGTCGCTCTCTGCTGCTCCACCATCTTCATTTTCTGACTCCTCCTGCTCGTCCTCGTCATCGTCTTCCTGGTCGTCCTCGATCTCCTCCTCCTCGTCGTCATCTTCGTCCGCATCCTCTGCCTCGGCAGCAGCTGGATCCCAGTCGGCATCCTCGCGCGCTTCACCCACTCCAATCGTCATTGAAACTCGCGCACTTCCGCGAAACTTGGGACATTTTCACAGCCGATGTGTGTGAAACAACTCGTTCAGACGGGACCATCTCCCTCTCGCTAGCCCCGCACGTTTGGACCAGCCTCCTGTGTACACACTGCTAGTGTGACTGCTTCACAGAAAGCACGTACAGGTTTCGTTTGCGCACCGCCAAACCCAAACCTACCGTACGGTTCGATCACACCTCCTACATCTCACCCTTCTACCCACTCTCGTTTCTCGGGACTTGTTTCTCGATCCTCGAAAGCACGATGGCGTTCGGACGAACTATGGCGAGCAACTCTCGAGCAGCTCCCCGTGGAGGGCCCGCCGCTCTCGGTCGAGCAACTTGAGACGTACCAGTTCGGCTCGCATTCGCTCGCCTTGGCCATCCCCTAAAGAGGCTACCGCTGGGCGGCTAGCAACGGTGAGAGCGGCGCGGGCAGTGTCTGATGGAGGAGGCGTGCAAGATGGCGAAGCCTCGGAAGCGAAGAGCAATCTTGCAGCAGTCCTCATCGCTGAATCTGCCCGATCCCAATCGCTGCGCTCGCATGCACAGCTAGCGTCGAGGAGCCACGCCTGTGGAAGACACGAAGCGCAGGCACGAGCTGCTTCTGCCTCGGCGGCAGCTTCATCGAGGCGCCCGACAGAACCAAGGAGCCCACCAAGCATGCAGCGCAGTGCACCTTCGGCCACGACAGCGCCGTGATCGTATGCCTCAGCGCAAAGCCACCTGAGTGCGGCCTCGGTGCTAGCATCTCTCCTCTGCTGAACGATCGCGCGGGCAACCAGCGTAACATCGGCCCAGCGGCGCCAGTCACGGGGCCTTGCAGGGTGGCAGTCGGCCGGAAGAAGGGTCAGGGGCCCTTTACTCACGCCGTGTGAGTCATGCTCTTCGAATCCGAGAGTCAGATGCAGGTCGGTCTCGGGGAGACCAACATGCACACGGTATTCCTGCGCTGCCGGCCATAGCACGACCACATAGTAGCTGCGGCCCGCCCGGCCTACGCCAAGTGGCAAAAGCACCGACGCTGCCAGATCTGTGAGCGCTTGCTCAGCACAGCCTTTCCAGGGGTCTCCAGCCGGCATTTCCATCTTCGGTATGATTGTGATGTGATGTCTGGGGCCGTCGCGCTGCTCGCGATGACGTTGAGCATGCTGGGGTACAGCAGCACGCAGCACGGCAGCAATCTTCTCCACAGCTGGGCCTACGGCTAGTAGCGCGCCACGGCAATTCACCACAGAAAGCGCCTCGTGCTGCGGCCGGGTCGCTGTCGGACAACGCATTTTGTCGTGTGCTCGTGTTTAGGAGTTCCGCTGCTCGCAATGCTCCAACTTCCGCACCCCGTCCGCACAGGAAAACGCCGCGCCCTCAATCTATCGTACTTGAAGAGTTTCTTGCGCCCATGCCGACCTCGAACTCGAAAGATCTGGAAACAATCTCGCCCCGCCTTGGCCGCGCGGCGCCCCCGGTGCGCCGTGCCGCAGGACCAGGTCACCAGGAGAGTGCAGGAGGAGGAGCGCCCGCGCCGCGTCTCCCGCGTTCCGGACTTGCGGTGGACGCCAGGACGGTCGCGTCTTCCGTCTATAAGTATATGCTCACACCGGCGGCAGCTCCTTCAGCGCATGCACGTACCAGCTAGCGGGGAGCTGTGATGCCACACACCATGCCACACACCAGCTCAAGCTGCAGCCTATCTCCGCTTCGTCAAGCTGCAGCCTATCTCCGCTTCGCAGAGGACGTCGTCGAGCGCAGCGTGTCGAGCAGATCGGGTCGATGCGCGCACACCAGATTGGACCAGCGGTGGGAGATGCGCGTCTGGAACTCGTCGACCCAGCAGCCGCCCGAGGCTTGTGCGAGCGCGCCGCGGTTCCCCTGCCAGAAGCACGTATACCCAATCCCGTCGAGCCAGCGCAGCGTGTCCGCGAGCCCTGTGGCGCCGAGGTGCTGTTTCCATGCACGCATGTACTCGAACTCGAAGACGTCCACTGCCTTGCGCTCGAGTGCGCCGCGCATGCCGCGTAGCACAAAGCCATCCCATCCCTCGGTGTCGACGGAGACGAACGACAGGCGCTCGATACGGCGCGCTGCCATGAAGGCATCCACGGTCGTCACGTTACGCACCAGCCCGTTCCGAACAGCGCGCCGTGAGGCGGCCACCGACTCGTACCCGGGCGCCCCAGAGTCACGGGTGAAGACCGTGCCGGTCACATTTGAGACTGCTTCGCCGTGCACTTCGACGGGAGCGTCGGTGAGCGCTACCAGCTGTCGCAGCAGCCGCTCATTAGATGGCTGCAGCTCGAAGGCGTGCATCCGCAGCCGTGCGCCAGCGTCTGCACGCTGTTGAATGCGCGCGCGGTGGCAGATGAGGCACACGCCGCAACACTGCAGCGCACACGGCGGTGAGGCGCTATGCATCATGAGCTGGTGCCACTTCTTGTGACTGATGTCAGCGGCCGTGTACCGCTGCATCCACTCAGCGAGGTTGTAGCCCTTATTTGCTCCGATGTTGAGCATCACAACATCGCCCGAGCCCACCACGAGCAGTGGTGCCACGCGGTCATGCCAGGTGTCACTCGGGCAATTTGAATGACGCCCGATGTCGACGCCTTCAATGTGGCACGGCGTGGCGCGCGTCGGCGTTGGAGAAGCCGCCATCGAGACCGATCTTTCACGACACTTCACGCAGCTGCTGTGTTCCAAACGAGGTTACTTTTGTCCGAAAGGAGGGTCGGTCGGGAGCACGACCTTTTCGCATTCAATTTACCTTCACACTTGAGGGACCAAATCATGGCGTCGCCTGTTTACAGCGGCAGCAACAGCGCGGCACGGGCCATCCTGCAGATCGATATCGACTGCTTTTACGCTCAAGTGGAGATGCTGCGCGGTCGTGTGGATCCGGACCGGCCGTTCGCTGTGACGCAAAAGTTCCTCGTGGTTACCGCCAACTATGCAGCCCGTGCGGCTGGTGTGGGCAAGCTGATGCCCATCGACCGCGCTAAGGCCAAGTGCCCAGAGCTGCTACTCGCCTCCGGAGAGGATCTGACGCCATATCGCGAAGCCTCGGCCGCGATCTTCACCGCGCTCACCCCGTTCGGACCCGTTCAGAAGCTCGGGCTTGATGAGATGTTTGTCGACGTGACGGCTGCAGCGCGCGAGCTGCTGCGTGCGGATGGTGCGATCCAATGGTCCGAGACCACGAGAATACATGCCGCTCGGCACGGCACCACATCTGCCGAGGCGCAAGCTCGCACCGGCACGGATTACCGTCCACAGGACCTACGTGCTTCGGATCAGATTGGCGTTGCAGCGGCTCTGGAGGCGGCGGCGGCCGAGGACGACGAGCAGGCACGGCTTCTGCGCGCCGCGAGTCACGTGGCGGTGCGCTGCAAGGCGGCAATCCGCGCGCAGAGCGGCCTGACCGCCTCTGTCGGCGTCGCCTCCTCGAAACTCCTCGCTAAGCTCTGCTGTGGATTGCACAAGCCGGATGGACTCACCGCTCTCCCACAGTCGGAAGCGCGTGCCTTTCTGGCGCCGCTCGACGTGCGCGTCCTGCCAGGCGTGGGCAGCGCCGCCACTGGCATGCTCCACTCTCTCGGCCTCACCACCGTCGGCGATCTCGGCGCGATCTCGACCGGCGCGCTGCACCGAGCGCTGAGCGAGCTTCCCGCCGCGCTGCTCAAGACGACGCGTCTGAGCGCCGCGCGATTGACGAGCCTCGCGGCGGGCCTCGACGTGGAGCCGGTCGTGCCGAGCGGCCCGCCCAAGAGCCTCAGCGTCGAGGACTCCTTCCGAGGAGCGAGCAGTTTCGAAGCCCTCGAGAAAGTGGTCGCCGTCCTCGTACCGGACTTGGTCGAGAGGCTTGCGCACGACCGCGCGAGTCACGCACGAAGGGCGTGCACGCTCCTTATCCGCTGGCGCCACAGCGGCTCGCGCACGATGAATCACCCTCATGGCGCCGCGTCAGGTCACTCGATGTCGCGTAGCACGCCCATGCCGCATCTGGTATGCCGAGAGGGCTCAGGACAGCGCCTGGCTGACGAGCGCGCGCTTGCTGAGGTGGCGCTGGCCGTGTTGCGTGAGCAGCTGGCCCCAGCGCCATTCACACTCACGCTCCTGGGATTGGGCGCGACCAACTTTGAGCCGGCGCCGCGCCAGAGAGGTGGCGACGCCGGCCAGGCCAAGGGCAACAGCGGCAGCAGCGGCAGCAGCGGCGGCGGCGGCGGCGGCGGCGGCGGCGGCGGCGGCGGCGGCGGCGGCGGCGGCGGTTTGCTCGTCGCGCCGTCGCCATTGCCAATGGGCATGGCGACCGCCGCTGCTGCCCGCGCCGCTGCCGAGCTGCAGCGCAGCTGGCGCACCGACTATGCGGTGGCCGACGAGGCGAGATTGGGTCGAGATTGGGTCGTGTGCAGTAAAGCGGCTGAGCGCCGAAAACGCGAGCTCGGGATGGGGATGGTCGAGATCGGGTCGAGATTGGATCGAGATTGGGTCGAGCTCGGGGGCGGCAGCACGATAGGCGGCGATGCGAGCGGCAGCGGCGCGGGAAGGAGCGGCGCGACCGTTCGCGGAGCGAGTGGCAGCATCAGCGCCCGGTACAGCTCCCGCTTCCCGGAGGATGCCGAGTCAGTTGCCTGGGATGGCGGCGAGCCGGAGCTCGAGCTGGACTGTTACGGCAATGACGGCAACGAGGTGGAGACCACCGGCTGGTTCGAGAGTGACGAGCGCTGTCTCGAGCACTGTGTGGCGTCTGCGGCCGAGGACGACGAGCCGCGGGGCGGGCGCACCGGCACGCTCGTCGCACCTCTGGCGACGGCGACGAGCACCAGTGTGCAGCAGCCCTTGTCCGCGTACCTACGATCGCCATCCAAAGGTGTGGTGGCTGGTGGTGTGGTGGCTGGTGGTGTGGTGGCTGGTGGTGTGGTGGCTGGTGGTGTGGTGGCCTTAGGCAGCAAAGGTGCGGTGGCTATGGGCACGGTTGCCTCAGCCAGCGGCTCCAGCAGTGTGGGGGCAAGAGCTGCGCCGGGTCAGTCTCCTCCAGCCCCCGCCGTGCAAGCTCGCGAAGCAGCGGTGTCGGAGGCGCCTACTTGCCCTGTTTGCGGCCAAGTGCTTCGGCTGGACAATGCGCAAGTGAACTCTCACATCGACGAGTGTTTGAACAGCTCGCTGCTGCCGGCGGCGCCGAGCTCGTCGGCAGGCCTCGCGCCGTCCGGCTCGGCGAAGAAGCGATCTGGAATCTCCAGATCCAATCTCCAGATTCACATCTCGGCGAAGAAGCGAGCCCTCGTGCTGGAGAAGCCGCGAGAAGGGGGCAAGCGCAGGACTCCAACTGCTGCACGAGGCGGGCGTCAGCGCGACGACGGAGCGATACAGTCGACGCTCGAGAGTTCTTGGGGCTGCCTTGGTGTCGGGTTGGTGCGTGAATAGCACAGCACCAGCACGTCGATCTGTGAATAGCACAGCACCAGGACGTCGATCTCGGATCTGTGAATAGCACAGCACCAGAACGTGCAACGTCGATAGCACAGCTCACCAGGGCGGACGTCGATCTGCGCCGCACGCCAGGACGACCTCCAGATTCCTCCAGATCCACTGCCCAGGCATCACGACTCTCTCGAGCATCGACTGACGACTACCGGGCCACATTGCGCAGGGGACTGAAAAGGGTGCACGTATTGGGAAAAGCGGATATGAAAAGATCTAGTACTATGTAGAATTGAACTTCTTGTCACTGAGTTCAAAATCAGGAGGTGGGGAAAGTGTGTGAATCCAGAAGGAATACCTCCCCTACCCCTTTGTGTCAAAATGCATCGCGCCGAGATGATCAAGCGCCGAGGTGAGCTCTCGCGGACTGCACTCGTGTTGAGCAGCCTAAGCTGCACTCGCGGCCGGCCGATTACTTGGGGATCGACATGAACTTCTCTTCGAAGAAGCGCGCGCGCCCGAACGCGTGGAAGGAGCTGCAGCGCGAGCTGGACGAGCGCGAACGCCTTGAGGAGGATAACGCAGCCAAATTCGCGCGGATTGAAGCTCTGCAGATGCGTTCAGCCCTCGAGGACGAAATCGACCCGCAGAAGATGCACGCGTATCTCGACATCAGCATCGGCCACAATCAGGGCAAGGATCCCAAGCTCACGCGCGGTCGGCTGATTTTTGAGCTCTTCGACGACATCATGCCGCGCACAGTCGAGCAGTTCCATCGGATGCTCGGCTCCGAAAAGCAGCCAACCTACGTGGGCTCGTCCATTTCCAAGATCTGGCCGGGATTCAAATGTGAGGCGGGCGACCGCACGAGCAAGGTGGAAGGCTCGAGCTCCGGGCAGGAGCTGGTCTTCTCGCGCGTGGACCAGGAGGCCAACTGGCAGGTGCCGCATCTCAACCCGGGCGTGCTCTCGCTCACGGATGCCAAGTCATCCAAGTTCAACATCACGCTCCGAAAGGCAGAGGAGCTCGATGGATGGCACGCTGTCTTCGGCAAGACTGTGTACGGCTTTGACGTGCTCAAGGCGATCTCCGAGCAGGGCAACGACAACGGCGAGCCCAAGGTGCCTGTGATCATCACGGGCGGCGGCAGCGTGCCCAAGGGCACGCACCCTCGTGAATTCCTCAAGGCGATGGAGAAGCCCAAGCTGGATGAGCATCCCGAGAAGAAGGTCATGCGCTACTCAAGTACTTACCGGCATACGGGGCTTATTGGGCACTAATGCCGCCTCTCAGTCGGAGCACGTGCACAGAAAAAAGGGCTCAGACAAACGAGATAGTTACGACCGGCGGCGGGACCGGCGCGACTGGTGGGTCTCGGCGGTTGTGCAAATTGTGCTGCACCTTCCTTGTAACTTCCTAGGTCACCTTGTTCGCTCGTACCTTGGTTCGCGATCGCGTACAACAAGATTAATAGCTTGTGAGTGTGGCAGTGTAGAGCCGTGTGACCTAGATCCTAGTTTGGTTAAACGCTTCTCGTTCCCGGGACCGAGACGGAGCGAGAGATCAGAGAAGATTTATCTTTGTAATTGTATCAACATGAACATGGTCGATGGTGCTGGCCGCTCCGAGGGGCGACCACACCGCGCACACAACCTCTTCTAGAGACGTGCCGTACGACGTGCACATGCGCAGTACCGTGCCACAGTCCGGTGACTCCAAGAGCTGATCGGCAGAGGTATTCCACTGAAGTTGTAGAAGTATTAGACAAAGCGGAGGAGAAAAAGCAAAATCATGCAGACAGCGCACGCGCCAGCGGCCAAGCGAAACGTCTTGATGCGCAAGCCGGGTACTGTCTCTACGCAGCGCGTCACCACGCGTTGAAGTTTTCCGTCCACTGCCAGTGGGTTTTGCTGCGACGCCATTTGGGCGGGGTCGGGCGAGATTGAGTCCAGGTCGTGGAAAACATGGCCACCGCTGGCGGTGCGCCTGTGAGGTCGTCCCGACTCGCCCACTTGCTGTGCCAACCACCGTCCCTGGTCTGTTCCAAACGCAAGCCTGGTGTTGTAGTCGGGCACGTCGTCGCTCATGGCGGCGGCCGGCGAGGTTTTGGAGGGTGCGCCGCCTTGCTTCCGCGGCGTTCGCACCCTCCGAGTTTTGACGAAATTTCTCGACACACTTTCTGTTTAAGTCAAGTCAAGTCAAGCACATTCGATAGGCTTCCGTTTGGTTGTCTGTTGTTTACATAAAGACTTGACTTGACTTGACTTCACAGACAACTGATTTGACGTGCGACTGTCACCGAATCAGGAAGCGCCAATTTCATGTCTTCGGAACGGTTGAGTCTTGTGGTGTTTTGGACTTTTGGTGCGGGAGCGTGTGAAACTTTTCCCTGGGCCTGGTCGGTGGGTCGCTAACGAATCTAGGCACCAGCGCAGGCGCTGCGCCTGGTTTAAATATTAGGCTGGAGCTCGGACGGCGCGTGAGTGAGTGAGTGAGTCAGTTATTGAGATAAGTTTCACTCACACACAGACTCTCTCACTCGGACGCACGGCGGCAGTTTGGTGCTCCTCAAATGACCCTCTTGACTTCGAAGAACGATTTGAGATCTGCCGGGCAGAGGGGTGAAGCGGTGCGCTGATCAGCCCAGGGAGCAGTCGCAAGGCGCGCGGGTCGGGCACGTGCGCAGTGCAATGCGCGGCTCGGGCGCGCCACACATAGGTTCTGCCATACAGTGACCCCAACGAGAACGGCGGCCTCGATTAAAGTGAAGTAGAGGAGCCATGTGCGCGTGCTGTGCGTCATCTTAAGCTGCGCCGCATCGTGCTCGCGAATCTCATCTTGCACATCGCGCACCATGTTCATCGCCTCGTGCAGCTGCGTGGGGGAACATTGGGCGAGGGCACACTCGCACAAGGGTTGGCTGGAGCATGGTGCGAAAGGTGCGCTGTTGTGGCATGGATGCGAATATCGCGTAGCCTCACGTTTTTAATGCGCTCTTCGATGGGTGAGAGGTGTTCTGTCTTCGCCAGCTTGATCAGGTCCGGCGGCTCGTTGACCGTAATCTTGAGAGTCACGTCTTCCCTGTTGGTGCGCCCGTTGGTGAAGCAAATGAAGTACTCGCCCTCCACGCTCGCGGTGAAATCGAAGAAGCCTGACGGCTCGTCTTCCATATGGTACACTTTGTCACCCTGCGGACTCGTCACTTTGACTGTGAACCCTGTGATGTCCGGCGCGGCATCGCCATCTGGATTCTCTAAGCCTAGCAGAAGCACGAGGCCCCATTGGCCTAGCACGTGATCGCTCACTTTCACTCGCTCCTCGAAGCACTCTGTTGTCTGCGGTTCCACGGAGAAGCCGAAGGCAGCGGCGCTCGCGAGGCTGCAAAGCAGCAGCAGCAGCGGCGAGCAAAGAGAGGGGCACTGTCGCTGTCGCATCATTTCTAGGAAGGAGCGTCGTCGTGGTTTGTATTTATCTCCATACAATTGTACATGCGATAGCGGCTCCCGTGCTTGGGGGGTCGGAGGTCTGCGCGTTGTGTTGAATCCTGGTGTGTCGTTCAGAGCTGACGTTTTGGTGTGTGATTTAATCGCAAACTTTGCGGTGCTCGTGCGAAGCAGGCACACGGTCCGTGTTTGGACGCCCACGGTTGTCACGTGATAAGTGATGGGCAAGAAGAAGGGCAAGAAAGCGGAAGATTGGGAAGCGGTGGAAGGCTGGGAGGCGGAGGCGGAGGCGATTGCTCACGAGGCGGCCGTCGAGGCGGCGCCTGTGCGGGAGCCGAGCGTATGGCTTGATGCGGACGCCGATGGCGACGACGCCCTTGCCAATCTCTGGCTAACCATCGCTGGCGCCGTGCCACACAGCAGCGACGCCTCCGGCGACGACGATGACAAAGCCCAGCAGGGCTACGACAAATCACCACGGCAGCGCAAGGCCGACTGCAGTAAGGTAAGCATGCTCCTCAAGTCCGACTTCAGTGCCAACATTCGCGACCGCAGCGGCGCCTCGCTACTCTACCATGCGCTGCAGTACGACCATCGGCACATGGCCGAGATGCTTCGGGTGGTCGTGGAGGCCGGGGCTGACGTGAATATGCCCACGCACATTGTTGGCGGGCTGCTGCCCTTGGACACCGAATGGCTCGAGGTCGATGAGGACAACCCACATGTGGAAGTCAACAGGGCGAAGCGAGAGTACCTGATCAGCCACGGCGCGCGCCAGAGCGACTCCGAGGCGGAGGGCTGTGCAAGAGCAGAGGCCCAGGCGAAGGCGGCGCGGATCAGGGCCGAAGAGGTAGCCTTGGAGAAGCGGTTGGCGGACGCTCGGCATGCGACGGCGAAAGCGGAGGTGCCGAGCTGGGATACTCCGGATGACGCAGAGCTTACGAGCCTTCATCTGGCCGTCAGCGTCCCGCCAGCCGCCCCTGCCGCTTTCGTGACCCTCACCTACAACGGGCGCAGCGAGACGGTCGAGTTCAGCAGCTTGGGAGACCTCTCGGTGCTCTTTGACGAAACCGCACGCCTCTTCGAATTGCCGCCGAGCCGTTACACGACGAAACTCATCCTAAAAGGGAAGAGCCTGCGGCGCACCGAGAGCGCGCTCGAGCTTTTCGGCTGTCCAACGGGTGCCGCCCCGCCTAGGGTGATGGTGATGGCGAGTGCCCGAGAGGCAGTCGCAACGATCGGCTCCTCCATGCAGGACCTGCATACGCCCTCATTTGCCGCCGAGCATGGAAGCAAAAAGGGTGGCATCCCCACGAGCAAAGGCGTGCGCCAAGCCAGCATGAAGAAGAGGTAGAGGTGATAAGGTAGGTGTGCGGTTCGAGTGAACTAGATTAATGCTACCGCGCGCGATTCATCGCCTCCGCCCTCCGGACCGGGGACGCGTCGCCCGGGGGGCGCGCGGGGCGCGGCCGGGGCCGCGGGCCCCGCCCCGCCGGATCCGCGCGTCGTTAATCTTCGCGAATCCCTCTCGTCGTGCCGGGCGCGGCGGCGACGCGCGCCGCCGGACTCGCTGAACTCTGGGCGCGGGCGCGGCCGCGCACGCCGCACCCCGCCACAGCCTTTCACAGCCTGCGCGGAGGTACGGAGGTAAACTTCGAATCCCACTCGGACTCAGTGAGATGCCCCCATGGTTTGAGGAATCACGAGCGGAGTTGACGATCAGACGAACGTAACGAAACCCAAACTTATGCGGTACCACAGCCGCTTCTTCAAGAAGTGAAGGTGTGGCCTGGTGGTCTCCGTAATCTTGCCGACTTGCTCCTGCGAGTATGGGCGGCGCAGCCACGAAGGTGGCGCCAATTCCTGACGGTGGAGTCGAGGTGCGCACGCCCGAAACGCTCCAGTGGCAAGACCCGACGAGGATCTTCAAGGAGGTTGACGTTGACAGCAACCAGAGCATCTCTTCCGATGAGTTGAAGAGCGCATTGCAAAAGCAAGGCTACGACGATGTGGTTTTCGCAACCCTGATGGGCGAGCTCGACGTCGACTCGGATGGCCGCATTACATTCGACGAGTGGCGCAAAGGTTTCTATGCGAGTAGCTTTGTCCACGTCAGGCCGCCGGCCGCCGAGGACTTTGCCGACCTGCACCGTGAACAGCGCGGCGGCTGCACCATCGCGGAGACTGCCAAACGGGCCATCACTGGCGCGCAGCTGCAGCGCGTGTGCTCGCACATTAGTCGGCGATGCAAGCCCGAGGGGTGGGCCGACAAGAGTGGCAACCAAAGGACACCCGGCACCGTCACCCTCTACGACGCGGCGCGCTTCGTCATCAAGCCGGCGACGTACGTCAAGCAGTGCTCCTTCGTGGAGCTCATCGCCTTCGAAGAGCAGGTGCCGCTCTACTTTGTGAGCCACTGGTGGGGCGAATCAGTTCTCGATTTTGTGAAGTGCCTCAAGCAGCACGCTGCCGATCGCGGGTTGGGCGTCGACAGCCCCTACTGGGTCTGCGCGTACGCCAACAACCAGTGGAAGCTCGACGATGAGATTGGGGGCTCCCTTGAGGAGTCCTCGTTCCGCAAGGCGATGAAGCTCTCGTTCGGCACCGTCACCGTCCTTGATGAGGGTGGCATCACCTTCTCTCGAATCTGGTGTGGCTATGAAATCTTTACGAGTCTTGCCGGCGATAGTCACAAGACGTACGACGTGTACACGTGCCCCAAGCAGGGCGGGGCTGTCGGCCTCGTTGAAGGTCTGAGCGCAGGAGATAAGGACGCGGGCGCCAAGCAGAAGCGCGAGTCTGCTTTTCCGCTCGAGCGTGTGCGCCTCGACATCCAGCTGCAGTCGGCGCAGGCCTCTGTGGAGGCAGACCGCAAGGCCATCCTCAACGCAATCGTCGGCGCGGCTGCCGACGCGGAGCCGCCCGAAGAGCATGCGAGCTATACACGGCTGAACAACATGCTCGCTGGCCGATTTGCCGCAGGCATGGTACGTACCGTCATCGCACGAGGCAAGAAGCTTGACTCGTACTTTGCTGCCATCAAGGCGTCCGCGGCCACGTCTCTTGTCATCGATCTCTCAAATCTGATAAAGTGCACCGACAAGGAGCTGAAACTCCTCACGGCGGCACTGCCCAATTCACTCGAGTCGCTCAACTTGCAACTCAAGGGCACTAAGGCCACGGAGGAGGGCGTCACAGCTCTCTTCAAGCACGTGTGCAACCTCCCGCGGATGCGACGCCTCGAATCGGATGCTCTCGCATCAACGCACATGCCGCTCGTGATGAAGATGGCCATGCTTGAAGAGTTCCCCGCCAGGGGGCGTTGGTTTCCTTGTGCGATGGCTCTCATCAATGCGGCAGCAAAGCGTGCCACTACTCTCAAGTCTCTCGACGCATCTCTCGACTCTAATTTCAGAGACGGCGCTCCTGCTGAGGGGCACGAGATGGGAGTACAGATTGGCAAGGTGCTTGAGGGCAATGCCATCAGATCGGTATGGTCTCCAACCCACAAACCCACGCCTGCGTCACAAATCAGCACCTTGCATGTGCATCACCGGCTCTACGCTTCCCGATTCCCTGGTGCACATGTGCTCTCGTTTGCAGCTCGACTTGAGAGGGAACAGGCTTGGTCCAGCGGGTGCTGCGGCTCTTGCGCTTGGGCTCGCTGCTAATTGCTCGCTGACGGCCCTGAATTTGTCCTCTAACCGCCTCGAGGATGAGGGCGCAAGCGCAGTCTGCAAGGCCATCCAGAGTAACATGGAGACCAAGCTCGCGTCGCTCAACTTCGAGAGTAATGGAATCGGTCCAGCTGGAGCAAATGAAGTGGCGGCTATGGTAGCCGTCACAGGCGCATTGACTGAGGTATGCTGAGCTCTAGCCCAGATGTGCTCCCTCTTGCACTGACATCTGGAGGTCCCTCATGCATAGGTGAACTTGGATGGGTTTGCTCTTCCTGTCAAGAAGCTCCAGAGCACCAATCCCGTGGAGACGCTTGACCTCTCAGGCAAGAATCTCGGCGTTGCCTCTGCGGTTGTGATCGCCTCCTTGATTTGTGCCAATTGCGCGCTGACGAGCCTGGACATCTCCAACAACTCACTCTGCGGAGTGAACGCCTACGCCGGCACCTACACTGCAGAGGGGATCACGGCGATTGCCGACGCTCTGCGCGTCAATGGCGGGCTGACCAAAATATCTCTCGCCAAAAACGTGTTGGGGGAGGAGGGCACCAAGGCCATCTGTGAGGCTCTAGAACAGAACAAGACGCTCAAGGAGCTTGACATCAGCGGCGATAGATTCGAAAAGAGCACCATTGGTGGGACAGCAGGAGCCAAGCATGTGGCCAAGATGCTTGGCGTCAACGGCGCGCTGACAGGCATCGACCTCTCCGGAAACCAGCTGTGTGGCATCTGGACTGACGACGATGGCGACCAAAATGGCACCTACACAGCAGAGGGCATCACCGCAATCGCCGACGCCCTGCGTGTTAATGGCGGGCTGACGAGCCTCAACCTCAGCTCCAACCAGCTGTGCGGCCTCGATCATCGTGGAAGAGGAACTTATACTGCAGAGGGCATCACAGCGATTGCCGACGCTCTGCGCGTCAATGGCGCGCTGACGGAGCTGTCGCTCGCCCAAAACAAGTTGGAGGAGGAGGGCACCAAAGCCATCTGCGAGGCACTAGAACAGAACACGACGCTCAAGGAGCTTGACATCAGCGGCGGGTACGAAGGCGACATCGGCGGGTCAGCAGGTGCCAAGCATGTAGCCAAGATGCTTGGCGTCAATGGCGCGCTGACGAGCCTGGACCTCTCCAACAACCAGCTGTGCGGCCTCAATCATTATGGGCGTGGAACTTACACTGCAGAGGGGATCACAGCGATTGCCGACGCTCTCCTTGTCAATAGCACGCTGACGAAGCTGTCGCTAGCCCAAAACAAGCTGGAGGAGGCGGGCACCAAAGCCATCTGCGAGGCACTAGAACAGAACATGACGCTCAAGGAGCTTGACATCAGGCGGGAATTTTGGATAGGCAGCAACACTGGTGGTTCAGCAGGAGCTAAGCACGTGGCCAAGATGGTACGTGTCAATGGCGGGCTGACGAGCATCGACCTCTCCGGAAACAAGCTGAGCGGCATCTGGACTGACAGCTATGGCAACCAACGAGGCGCCTTCACTGCAGAGGGCATCACTGCAATCGCCGACGCCCTGCGCGTTAATGGCGCGCTGACGGTGACCAACCTCCTGGGCAATCAGCTTGATGCAGAGTCCGCCAAGATGCTCGCTGAGGTTGCCAAGCAGAAGGGCATCTCGCTCTGCGGCATCCAGCGTGACCAGACCACCGCTGACTTCTCCAACCAGAACCTCAAGCCGCCCGATGCTATCCTGCTGGCGTCGGACCTGTTACAGGCCGATGTCACAGGCGGGCTGACGAGCCTCAACCTCAGCTCCAACGAGCTGTGCGGCCTCCATAAGGATGGGTGCGGAACTTACACTGCAGAGGGCATCGCAGCGATTGCCGACGCTCTGCGCGTTAATGGCGGGCTGACGAGCCTGGACCTCTCCAACAACGCACTCTGCGGAGTGACCCGCTTTGGTGGCACCTACACTGCAGAGGGGATCACAGCAATTGCCGACGCTCTGCGCGTCAATGGCGCATTGACTGAGTGCGACCTCTCGCATAACGGCTTGGGCGAGGAAGGGAAGGCCTCCATTCGTTTCGCAGCGCAAGGAAAGGCTGGTTTCAAGCTGCATCTGTGAGCTGCAACTGTGGTCTGTGCGCGTGCTCTGCGTCTCTGTTAATTAGGGTGCTCTGGTGTGAATCTTCGCGGTGCGCGATTCGTCATGTTTCGTTCCAGCTTCCACGGACACACATTTCATGCACGCTCTTGTCTACCTCATCCTTGAACAGGCATGAAGCGTGCTGTTGAGCCGCCGCGCATTGGGCCAGCCGCATTGTGTTGCCATCGGCGGCAGCCATTGCCGCAGCACCCTCCCGGCGTACGTAAACGGATAACACCTTCTAGGCGATTGGTACAAACATCATCGATCAATCAGTGGCATCCCTGTCCCTGCTCCTACAGAATGATGGCCCGCAAAACTCCAACGCCGTCGCGTCCCCGTCGGTGTCGGTCGAGACGGTCTCATCTGACTCTAAACCACTAAAGGTACTTGGATAGGTCGGGCCGCTGCCGACGCATCGAGGCGGCGGGGACTTCGAAGGACGCCCGGCTGCGCGCGGCGCCTGCGCCCGCGACGGAGCCCGCGCCCGGAGCCTTCGAGCGGCCTGCGCACAGCTTATCCCATGCGGGCGAGGGCGCGATGCGATCGTACAGCCCCGCACTCGCCGCGGGCACCGGCTCGCCGGGTGCGCGGGGTGTCAGTCCGTGGAGCAGCGCGCACAGCTCGGCGGGGAACGAGGGCGGCGTCGTCGCACGCTCCCGCTCGAGGCGCCAGCGCAGCATCTCGCTCCAGACGGCCCGGTCGACCAGCGGCGGCGCGATGAGCGAGAGCGTATCGGCAAGGAGGGCTTCCTTGATTTGGTAGTCTAGGGGGTTGTCTCGCGTGAGCTGCGGCGACGAGTTGACCTCGATCAGCCACGGCTTGAGCTGTGCGTCGATCAGGACATCATACCCGAAGAGCTCAAAGCTATTTGGCGACGCGGGGATCGCCTCGTGCACTGCGTACAGGGAGCGCAGGATCACGTCGACGATCCGCGCCCAGAGCACGTCGACGTCCATCCCAGCAGCCGCCAAGCGCCGCTTGAGCTGCGAGAGGGCCACCTTCGTCCCACCCTTCTCGGCGTCGACACCGGGCACCGCGGCGGCGCGTTGGGCGTCCGGCTGCTCCTTTTGGATCGAGGAATTCGTCAGATGGACGAAGAGGTTGCGCAGCTGCGTGAGCGAGAGTGTGAACGGCTCGGTCGCGAAACGGCCGAAGCCCTCGCGGTACAAGAAAGCCTCGAGAGGGTGCGTCGAGGTGACGCACACGTACAGCCGCAAGTCAAACTTGTACCCGTCGAGCAGCAGTGGATCTGCAACGTACCGTTGGATGACCATGGGCTCTCCGTACGCTACGTCGGAGATGTCGGCCACCATCGAGATGCCTGTGGGGAGAGGGGGGGGGGGGGGGGGGGGGCGTGGTGAGCACATGCATGCCGAGCGTCGCCGGTCACCGAGCCGTCGAGCTGCACGTACCTCTCCCTCGGGAGAGACCGACCGGCTTGAGGATCCATAAGTTCGTGGCTGCCTGCGCCGCGAGTGCCGCACGAGCGAACGCGGCGCTCGTGCCCGGATCGGCGCCGTCGCGCTGTAGGGCGGACGCCGCTGCCTCGGCCGCGGCGGCCGCCTCCTTGGCCGCATCGGCCGCCATGCTGAACGCTTCGGTGAACGCAAGCAGCTCGGCAGGCAGTGTGAACGTGAGCGGCATGATGTCGAAAGACTCAGCAAGGCGCTCGGAGAGCTGGCGCTGGCGCTGCAGGTGCTTCTTGAGCAGGTCCTTGCGGGTCAGGTGGCGCGCCTGTGGGAAATGGTTGACGCGCTGCCAGGGCAGCAGCTCGGCCCACGAGATCTTGGGCGCGCGCCACGTCCACAGCACGTCCCACGTAGCCGAGACCATCCGCTGCGCAACCGACGAGAGGGCTCCATCAGCGGCAATCAGAGGCAATCTTGAGGACTCATGAGCAAGCAGTGGCACCCAGATGCACTCAGATGCACTCAGATGCACTCAGATGCACTCAGATGCACTCAGATGCACTCAGATGCACTCAGATGTAATCAGTCTCACCTGTGGAACCGACGAGGGCAACTCGAGCCAGCGCAGATGAGGGAGGCAATCATAGGTCATCAGAGGCAATCAGTCTCACCTGTGGAACCGACGAGGGCAACTCGAGCCAGCGCAGCCCATCCGCTCCAGGCCGATGCCGCCCACCCCTGATCACGTCGCGCACGATGTCGAACACCTCCTGCCTCGCCTGCTGCACACGTATGTAGCGCCAGGCCCAGCTAGGCTGCGGCGGCCCGCCCTGCGCATCAAGCGCCGTTTGGAGCGCCGCCTGGGCTTGCAAGTAACCCTGTAGCAGCGGCGCGCTCGGCACAGCGCCCCCGAGGAGTTCCTCCACCTTGGTACACGGCGGGTGGAAGCCGTTACAGCCGTTACCGGCCTTGCCAGCCCCAGTGCCCCCCGCTTTGGTGCCAGCGCCGGCGGCGCTCAACACGACGCCGGTCGGCCGTCTCGAGCCCGACCGTGACGGGAGCACTAGCAGCAGCTGCTGGAAGAGCGACCTCGCCGCCTCCGAAAAGTCGACATGCGGAGGGACGCCCGAGCACTCGACCACAGCGGCGACGACCGCCTCCGTCGCGCACGGGAAGAGGCGCAGCAGACGCGCCGTCGCGGTCGCCGCCGTCGGGGGAACGCTGCCCACGCGCGCCGAGCCGAGCGCTGTGCCGCCCTCCTCTTCGGGCCAGTTTGGGTCCCCCGCCTCGTCCGTCGCTTCGTCCGCGGCCACGTCGACTGCCTCGTCGTCGTCGTCGTCGTCGTCGTCGTCTCCATCGATCCTCTCATCGACCACTCCGGCGGCCTGCGCTGCTCGCGTCCCATTTGGAGCCACCTGTGGGGAAGGGGGGGCGCCGTGGTGAGCACATGCATGCAAGGCAGGAGGCGGAGGCCGTTGCTCTCGTCCCATCTGGAGCTACCTCGGCGGCCTCAGCCTCCGTGGCTGTGCCCTCGTCCTCGCCCTCGTCCTCGTCGTCGTCGTTGTCGTTGTCCTCGTCGTCCTCCTCCTCGTCGTCATCGAGGAACGCCGCGAGGTTCGCTCTTGGCAGTCGCCGGAATCCCATCGACGCCGCCTCGGCCTCCGCCTCGAACGCCGCGACCTCGGCCGCCGCCTCCGCTGCTGCTGCTGCTTTTGCTGCCGCCCTGGCCCTGGCCGCCGTGGCTGCCTCTGACTTGGCCGCGTGTGCCTGTGAAGAGGCAATCAAGAGGCAATTAACGACACTCACCTCCGCCTTGGCCGCGTGTGTGTGTGAAGAGGCAATCAAGAGGCAATCAACGACACTCACCTCCGCCTTGGCCGCGTGTGTGTGTGAAGAGACAATCAAAAGGCAATCAACGACACTCACCTCCGCCTTGGCCGCGTGTGCCGCCGCTGCAGCAGCTGCCCTGGTCCTGGCGGCCACGACTGCCTCAGCCGTGGCCACATCCTCCTCGTCCTCGTCCACCGCCTCCTCGGCCGCGGCAGACTCGTCCAAAGCGTCGTCCCAAGCGCGCGCGTCGTCGCAAGAGCGCGCGTCGTCCCAAGCGCGCGCGTCGTCGCAAGCGCGCGCTCCCTCCGTGGGAGACATCGCCTCCACCGACATCGCATCTGCACCAGCCTCCGCTCCCTCCTCCTCCGCCTCCGCCTCCACCTCCGCCTCCTCCGCCTCCTCCTCCGCCTCCTTCGCCTCCTCCCCTGTGTGGTCATCGTCGCCACCGTTGTCAACAGCCGCCTCTGCTGAGGGCTCTTCACATTCACACTCTGCTGAGGGCTCTTCCGGCGCCTCGTCGTCAGGAATGAGCGCCGTCTCGGGCACTGCCTTCGTTTCAGTCCCAATCTCACCGCCGACCTCGGCGACATCTTCCATGGCGGCAGCCGCTGCCTCCTCTAACGCCACCTCCGCCGCCACCTCCTCATCCGCCGCCACACCGTCATTGGCTGCCGCCTCCTCCGCAACGACCTCCTCATCCATCACCTCAGACGCATCGGTCGGAGGAGCCTGACACAGCGGCGGCTGACTCAGCGGCGTCGCCAACCCGCCCATGAGCCTGACCGACGCCGCCGGCCGCGCCGACGCAGTCCCCGAGGCTGCCGTCGCGACCGCTGTCAGCCGTGCTGGGCGCTGTGCTGGGCGCGCGCTAGCGCCGCCACTGGCTGGTGCTGCCGCTACGGCGCCCGTACTGGGCTTGGCCACAGAGGGCGCCATCGCTGTGGTGGGCGCCAACGCTGCCGAACTGCATGCAAATCGCTTCGCCGCCTGGAGCCGCTCTATCGCCGCCCGTCGACCCGCCTCGGCTCGTTCCTTGGCCTTCTCCTTCTCGAGAGCCTCCGCGGACGCGATCGCGGCGGCCCTCTCCGCGCGCTCGCGCCGCTCCGTCTGCTTCGCCTCCGCCTCAGCGCGTTGTGCCGCGCGGATGCGCTGCGCCAGGCTCATGCTGGCATTCGACGGCGGCACAGAGGCGGCCGGCGGTGCGCGCGGCGTGGGCGGTGCAGAGTTCGCGCCATCTTCGGCTGCCAACCGCAAACCGCTGCTCGCTGCAATTGCCGGCACTGCTGCTCCAGCCGCTCCTGCTCCTGCTGCTGCTGCTGCTGCTGCTGCTGCTGCTGCTGCTGCTGCTGCTGCTGCTGCTGCTCCTGCCGCTCCTCCTCCGCTCAGTACATCGCTGAGGCCTGCACTCGCCGGCCACAGCGCACTGGCTGCAAGCGACTGCACACGCCGCTCCATGTCAAACCCTGGGAGTGGCGCGGCGTACGGCGCTGCGGCCGGCTGTTGCGGCGTCATTGGACGGAATGGCGCGAGGATGGCCTCGCTCGAGCCGCGCTCCTCGAGCTCTTGGCCGAGCTGGTTCCGCTGGCGGCGCACGCGGTCCACATCCACGCTCGAAGCCGCGCTGGCGGAGCCGAGGTAGGCGTCCATGCTACGCACCATGTTCTGCAGCGTCGCGGTGTCCGCGTCGAAGAGCTCAAGCATGGTCGTCGGATGGAGCGGGAACGCCATCGGGCCTAACCTCTGAAACGCTCAAGACAACGCTCCATCCTCCTCGGCCTCTCCTCTCCTTCTTGGTCGCACTTCAGCTTGGTTCTGCACTCATCGAGCGGCGCTCGCACGAGGTGGAAGCAGTGCAGGGGTGAAGAGCGGCGCAGACCACGTGAGATCACGTGATGGCGTCTCAAGCCGCGGGCGAAGTCAGGAGGCAAGACTTCAAGGTGGTCATCCTCGGCGCCTCGGGCGTCGGCAAAACGTGCTTGGGCTTGCGATTCGTAAAGGACCAATTCGTCACGTATACAGCGTCGACGATCGGTGCGTCATTCCTGGTCAAGGAGCTGGTCTTCAACAACCAGAAGGTGACGCTGCAGATCTGGGACACCGCAGGCCAGGAGCGCTTCCGCTCCATGGCGCCACTGTACTACCGTGGAGCGGTCGCAGCCATTCTCGTCTTCTCTATCACGGACGAGGCGTCCTTCGAGAAGCTCAAGGAGTGGGTGCGGGAACTGCAGAGTAATGTCGACGAGCCGCTCGTCCTCGCGATCGCGTGCAATAAGGCCGACCTGGCCGACCAGCGCATAGTCTCGATGGAAACCGCCCAGCAGTACGCAAGCTCGATTGGCGCCCTCATCTACGAAACGAGTGCGAAGAGCAACACGGGGGTCTCGCAGCTCTTCAACGAGGTGGCGCGCCGCCTCGCGAACACCAAATCCCGCGCCGCGGACGCGAGCTCCGGCGCAAGCAGCCTGCCTTCGATGCCCGATCCGCTCGCAGAGCTCGGCGCACCGAGGAAGAAAGGCTGCTGCTGAGGGCAGCACCCGTACACCCCAGCCTCGGCACGAGACCTCTCAGCAGCGCGTGTGCCCCTGCACCGCACAACTCCTCCCGTAGCTGCCCCGTGCACCGCCGGTGCCATCAAGGTGCCATCCATACGGGGAAAGCCACGCGAGAGAGTGGAACACGGGTCTTTCGCTCTTTCCTCTCTCGACGCTCGTCTCGGGGCCGGTCGTGAGCCGGTGCCGCGTGTGCCCAAGTTAGAGAGCTCATTCTGCCACGCGCGACTACAATGTGCATACATGAACAGGAGTCCACGAGTTTCGTAAATTAATGTGATTTTTGAGCAAAAAGGATCCGCGGCGTGTATTATACGGCCCAGCCGGCGCGTATCGCCACCCGGACCCGCGACGCCGGACTCCCGGAGGGCCGACGGCCCGACGGCGGGGCGGGGAGGCGCGAGGCCGAGCCCGAGGGGGGGGGGGGGGGGGGGGGGGGGGGGCGTCAGGCGTCAGCCGGCTTCTCCGAGGCTTCTCGACTTTGTGCGAGCGACGCGCGTTCCGATTGATCCTGGCCGTATACGTGCGTAGACCGACTCTACACTGTTAGAGTCACTGTTGACTCCACTGGGACACGGGCGCCGACGCCTGGGCCGACGCGGGTCGGGACGATCACGATGTGAATGCCGAATCGGCTCACGTGCGCATCATAGCTCCTGCTTGTCCTCAGCAGGTGCGGGCGCCGAAATGGAGCCCATGTACTCGTCGATAAAGGCGCGCACTGCCTTGCCGCCATTGGCGCCTCCCACCTTGTCGCGTGGCAGGAAGCGCTTGGCGTCGTTGCGCGCCGTGTCGTGCAGCACGACCATCGGCGCATCTTCCGGCTTGATCCCCATGTGATTCAAAAAGTTCAACGAGTTGCTCGGGTCGGCGAGTACGAAGCGAAGGCGCTCGCCGTACAGGCGGTGCAGCGCTGGTAACCACCTAGGGAGCGCCTGCACCCAGAGGGTTGAGCCGCGTGGTGAGAGGACAAAAAATAGCTTCGGCCGAACGTCGCTGAAGAGGTTGCTGGTGCTCGATCGGTGCTGCAAGTCGAGCCGCGAGATCGGACCGAATGATGTACCTGATGAGGGAGGCAATCATCATGCAATCAGCATGCAATCAGCATGGCAATCAGCATAGTGGCTCGGAGGGAGATCGGACATACCTGATGAGGGAGGCAATCAGCATGGCAATCAGCATGGCAATCAGCATAGTGGCTCGGAGGGAGATCGGACATACCCACGCCCCATTCGAGGCGCAAGTTCTCGGCCTCGGCGGCGGCGAGCGCAGCGCGTGCATCCGAAAGGGCCTGCGGGAGTGCCCTAGCCTCGGCGGCAGCGAGCGTGGCGCGTAATGCCTCTCGGGATGGGAAGTCCAAGTACAGCAGATCCGTCGGCGGGAGCTCGATGGCCACTCGCTTCACTCTGGTCACGTATCGAGGTGCCTCTAGATCGATTATCGTCCAGTCGACAGGTGGTGGCGTGCTAGCGACCCGCCAACTGTCGCGGCCGAGCTCGCGTAGCAGCCCAAGACGGCGCCATCGCGCCGTGTCGAACTCGACGCAATTGGGGCCCATCGGTTTCGTTCGCCAAAAGTTGACGAGCAGCGTCCATCGCTTGGCGCCAAGGGGCGCAGCGCCGTCGGTCTCAGCGAGCGAGCTCGGCGCCGCGAGATCGGCGCTCACGCCATGCTGCAGATTTCCACGAAAGACGAGGTGCTTGTTGGGGCGCGGGCGCACAAGAAAGCCTAGGCGCGGCAGCTCTGGGATCTCGACGTTGCCATCGGGCGTCGTCTGGTTGAAGATGATTGTCGGTGCGCCTACGGCACTCAGGTATGTGACCGTACTCACCTCCGGGAAGCGCATCGTCATGTGCTCCGAGGCGTAGGCCTCGTCCTTATCGTAATGGAAGCCGACGCTGCCGGCCACTGGATCCTGCTCCTGGAACCACCACTCGGCACCTACGATGGGCGTGCAACCGCTCCGACTGCTGCCACCGCCGCTGCCGCACACTCGTGCACCGCCAAAGTCCAATTCGTACAATTGGTGAATCGCCGCCTCGAGCTCGCTCTGTGGAGGTACGCGCGCGCCCGAGCTATCAAAGAGCGGTACCCACCAGGTGTTCTTCTTGCCGAAGAGATACGTGCCGCCGTCCAGCGACTCGTGCAACAATCGGGGAGCTGCAGATTGGACTGCCGAAAGGAATGCCGGCGACAATGCGTCATAGCTCACGCGGGCGAGAGCGTCGCTGAGTCCTGCTTCCAACCAGCTCGCCGAATGGTCTTCGAGCAACGCTGCCGCGTATGTGAGCACTGCGCGCGCGGAGCTCAACAGCCAGACGTAGCCGCGTCGTCGGTCGGGCGTACTAGTAGCGCGGAAGCTCATCACCGAAGAAGAGGGGGTGAGATCTCTCGACTACGTGTGAATGATGCAAGTGTCGGAACAGATGTCGGCTTCCCCTCCTCTTTCAACGGACACCTTGAGGCACTGGGACACGCGGAAGAGCCGATATGAGCATGTTTGAGGACCTGTGTGTGACCTTGCAAGGCGGACGACGATCCCCCCGATGAAATCCGATGACGCGGTCAAGAGATCCCGCCTTTGTGGGGACCGGGGTCCGGCTCAGGACCCTGCGATCTAGTGATCTAGTTCGATCATGCTTTGCTTCCAGCCATAACTCAGGAATATAAATGAATGATTGGAGCACATGACATACATGAGATTGACGCAGCAACAACAGGAGAGGACCGGGCACACAGACCCCGGTAAACGGCACTTGCCCTATACGACGTAGGAAGAGGACTCTCGTCAAACCGAGAGGCCACGGCCGCGCCAAGCGCGGCCTCGACAACCCCTTGCGCCGACGGCGCGAGGAGATCGTCGCCAGATGGCACGCGCCACCCCTCTGAGGGACCCGTCGTCGACAGAAGCAGCACCAACGACGATGGTGGCCTCCCCAAGCTGAGTGCGGCGTTGGCCATCAGCAGCTGCAGCGCTTACTTGGTCGCGGCCGCGCCACCCTCGGGCTTGAACGCCGGGCGGGCGGCGCGCTGAGGCGGCTCGCGGTTCTTGCGAGCCGTGCGGCTGCGCACGCGCACAACACGCTGGTGGATGGCCGCCTCAATGCAGTAGTACTGCTTGATGTAGATCTTGGGCAGCATGTAGCCCTCGATGCACGACGCCTCCTTGATATCACGCAGAGCAGACGCCTCAACAATGTTGCGCACGATGAACCGCTTGATGGCCTTGTCCTTGGGGATGGCCTTGCCGGTCGAGACGCAGCGCACGCGGTTGACGTGGCCGCGGCCCTTCTTGTTGCGGCCGTGGCAGCGACGCTTGACGGTCATGGCTCCTGCACGAGCGGAACACAAAGAGGCAGGCATGTCAGGCTATGACACGCGAACGGCAGCCAGCAGGCGGGACAAGGCGCAGCAGCTACGCGGGACCGGGCGCAGGGCTGAGCCCGGAGCCCGCACTCCAGGAGCCAACAGCGCTGCCGCCGCTGTGCGGCAGCGCGATTTGCCGGGAGCCGCGCCACGTGCAGCCACGGCTGGCGTCAGACGCCAGGAGCGTGGCGTCCACAGGCACGCGCGAAGACGCGGGCCGAGGCGTAGAGGAGAGCCACACGCACAGAATGTGAGGAGTCGTGGCGCTAAGAAATCGTGAAAAATTAGTTTTGGAATGCCTTTCACACGCGTCCGTTCACGTTCACGTTAATTTTGCATAGTGTTTTCACACGCGTCCACCTGGGCGCTTCAAATACTTCGGCTACCACAGCGAGGTCGTCCCGCACTTGGGCGACAGGAGTTGGAGGCCGGAATATGGGCCGAATGGCGCTGCTGATGGCGCTGTGCCCCTGGGCGACAGCAGTTGGACTCCGGAATATGCCTCCGTGTCGCTGTGCGCGTCGCGGTCGCTTGAGAGTGGGTCGCTCCCATGTGCGGGCGCCTCACGGTTACTACCCTGCCCTGTCTCGCATGTGTCGCGCTCGTTGTACGCGCGGCGCCACGCATCACCCCACGCCTGCTCAACGGCCTTCAGGAAGGCGTCGAAGCTCTTGTAGTCTGCCGGGTCGATCGGGCCCGCGCGCGCGCGATAGAGCACCACACCCCAGCTCACCCAACCCTTCTTTTCGTTGACGATGCGCTCCTTGTTGACGCAGATGTTGATGAGGACGGGCCGATTGCCCTCGTAGACATTCTTGATGCCGCCCGGCTTCAGCGCCACCGGCTCGTCGGCATCGGGGTGCGATGCGCGGCGCGTGCCCTCTGGGTAGAAAAGGTATCGCTCGTGCCGCTCCGACCTCTCGAAGATCACCTGCCGACTGTCCTGGCCGCGGTTGACCATGATGATGCGGTTCCAAGCGAGCCCGATGCAGCCGGCGATGCACGTCACCGCCACCGCTGCGATGCGCGCCATCACGGCGCAATGGGCCATTGCTGGGTCGACGAAGAAGTCGCCAAACGAGCGGTGGTTGGCCATGACCGCGCAACGCATGTTGCGGATTCCGGGTAGGATCACCGAATGCTGGCCGTCACAGTCCTGCACGCGCACGCAGAAGAAGGCGACGGCGCCGTGCGTAAGCATGTCCCACGGCGTGTCGAGCCAATAGGGCACTTCTGCGTCGTCGAAGCGAAGGCAGAAGACCACCGTGCGCGCGAGGATCCATAGCACCACGGCGATGGGCGGCAAAATAATGAACCACAGGACGAGAACAACGATGAGAATGATAATGCCGATCATCGCATCTTCAGTGCCAAATTGCAAACTGGCGTGAATGACCTGTTAAAACTTTTCTGTAAAGACTTTCTCCGAAACCGCGTACACACGAATCGCGTCTCTCTGCTCAGAGTCGTCCCGCGTGGAGCACGAGCGGCCACAAGATAACGAAGACCGAAGACGAGGTGACGGGGGGCAAGTCACTCTCACTCGAAGAGCCCGTCGCCCTCATACAACGAGCCAAGCACCATTCGCGGGTCCGGGTACGTCTCCAGGGCCTTCTTGTGCTGCGCGGTGGACACGACACCCGGCATGTCGTGCGTCTCAGGCTCGACGAGCGAGAGCTGGAAGTGGACGTGTGAGGGCCACCCACCATTCTCGTGCTTGTCGCCCATCCAGCCTAGCACTGCACCACTCTCGATGCGGTCGCCCGGCTTCTTCGTCGCGGTGGACGCTGCGCTCAGGTGTCCGTACAGCGCCCACACCTTTCGATCGTTCCACTCGTGCTCCACTACCACGACATGGCCGTAGTCGAGCTCAGCCGCGTTGTACCCACAAGAGTGGATGACCCCGTCCGCTACCGAATGCACAGGCGTGCCCACCGCAGCGCCAACGTCGATGCCGATGTGAATATCGCGCGCTTCATCGCACGCACCTTCACCCTCAGTGTGCGTATCCTTCCATGGGTCGCTGTCGCCAAAGAGCGATGATGTGTACATGGCCCGCCTGCGCTCATTGTAGCGGCCAATCTGACAGGGCGAGAGCAAGCGGGATGTCGGCGAGCGGAAGCTGAGATTCCGGCACGGACCTTGGGCGATGGAGCTGAATTCATGAGTTTGAAAAGGCTCCGCACGTCAAAAGGAAAGCCCGTGTCAGCAAGCGCAGGCAGAGACTGCATGCCACGCGTGAAGTCACGGACCAGGTACTTGCCCGGCTGCAGGTCCGGTACAAGCTGCGCAAATATCAGGCCCGCAAACAGGCCTGCGCCTTCGACCACGGTCATAAATCCTCTTGAGGAACGCGATTCCGCAGCCGACCGACAGCCGTCCCCCGTTGTTTGCGAAGCCGATAAGCTTCCGTAACCCCCCCCCCCCCCCGCCCCAAGCAAGCAAGCACGGTTGCGCTTGTTAGGTATTTGTGTTGTATCGACTAATTAGCTGTGGTCGACTGTGGCCGCCGGGCTGAAGGGCCGTGAGACCCCCTGTGGCGTATGTGGGGCGCTCGCAGCTCGCACCGCAGATGGTCTGTTGCGTGTTGCTATTGGCCCCGCGCGGGCGGGACGAGCACACAATAACAAATTAGGTGAGATTAAGTGAATTTTAAGGCGAGCCCTTTGAAGCCACCTTTGAAGGACAAGAGGGAAGAGGTGTTTAGTTCCTGAATTATGGGTGACTCTAGGAGTGAGGTGAGGGGACTGATGACAATCTCTCTACTCTAGCTATCTATGCTCTGCGCTTCACCTCTCTCGCGGCCTTGCAAGTTCGCGTCAGCCAAATCGCGCAGTGCCAACTCACGTCGAATGGCCTCTTGGTTCTCATTCGAGATGATGGCGTTCCACGCCACGGCACACAGCGATGCCCACGCCATGCGATAGCGAGGCGCGACGATGCCAAAGGTCACGCAGTGCACCGTGCACCAGAATGGCAGACACTTGAGCGCAGCCGGCACAAACCCGTCCTTTGCTCGAACGAGACTCTCCACGAGTGTGCAGCCCTCCATCACGGATTGCGAAACAAAGAAGAGCGTGATCGACGGCGGCATGAGGAACCCTTGGTCTGCGAAAACGCGCGCGAGCACGCCCGGAATCCCTTTGAAGGGTATGCGAGCATCAAAGAAACGCCAGGCAGCGTCGACCACCGGAGCGTGGCACATGCGGAAGCTCACCAATCGCGCAGTCCGGCCGGTGTCGAGCTGGCTCGCGAGTGTTACTCCCTCGCGCACTTGCATGAGTGTGTCACCAGCCGCGCCGATCACGCCAGCCGTCGCTACGTTCTCAAGCACGCGGCGGAACATGTCGTTCGAGACACCGTCGGGGAGGGCCTCTTGCGGGCCGGCGGCCCCCAGACAAGTTCAAGTCAAGTCAAATCAAGTTCAGTCAAGTTCGGCGCGCGATTATGGCACGACCATATCGAAACGATTCGGGTATACGAAGTTCCATGTTTTGACGAAATACCAATGCGGTCGGCCCGGCATGCAAGCAGTGCACCTGGACACAGGAAAGATGAAGGAGGTTCAGCCGCTCAAGGATGCGCTTGACTACCGACGGTGGGACTCCATAGCGGTGCGTCCTCATGCCTGTGCACGATAATCGGCCACTGCGCTTCCTATCACGCCAGCATCCACTCATGCGCCTTCATGGCTGCTCGCAGAAGCGTGTGACCGGCCACGACCAAGGTGATGCGGAGGAGGATGAGGTCGCCGAGTACTTTTGGGTCGAGATGCCTCACGCAGAGATCAGCGTGCGCATCCCAGTGCTTGGCGGCACGAGCTCGAAGCAGTGCAAGGTTGACGTGAAGCGCAACTGGCTCACTGTGTACGCGCCTGCGCCCGAGTCGATCAAGGGCTACAACCCACCCGACAAACCACCTAAAGAGCCGCTGCTCGACTTCCAGCTGTATGGGGCCGTTGATCCGGATGAGTGTGATTGGGAGCTCGTGGATGATGGCGCGATCCGAAACATCATCCTGACGCTCCACCGCGCGCCGGTGTACAAGTGGCCCACGCTCCATCGGGTGGGCGGACTGAAAAAGGAGTCGGACCGCGCGCCGATGCTCGCGCGTCAGAAACTGGAGTGGGAGCAGCGCGCCCGCGAGGAGGCCATGACGCAGAAGAGCCAGCAGACAGCCGAGTACGATCAGGTGGTCGGTCCGCCCAGACCGCCCAAATTCGGTCCCGCTGCGCGCCCGAAGCGGCGGCCGCGCCGGCCCAAGGACGAGGATGGCTACCCGCTGCCGCCTGTTGGACGACCGCCGGGCTCGTACGAGCGCGGCCGGATAGTCGTGGCCGAGCCCGACTTCACCGACAGCGACACGGACGACTGACGTGCGTGCGGCCGGCCGGCGCCGCGCGTGTTCGGCGTTGGCCGTACTAGCGTAAGATGAGTCAGCATGACACGTACGAGCCGTGTTTGTAATAAGACCAACATCAGGGGGGCACAAGCTTGTTATTTCACAGCATTGCGGTTGTCCATACGATACGCTCTCCTGAACGAGCTAGTCACACTCACACCTCCGCTCGTGCCAGACCTCGCCAACCGACTCGCCTCGCAGGTCACCAAGAAGCCAGTCGGCCACCGACCGCGGACACGAGACACGGCGACACTCACGTCACGCTCGTCAGCGCCTTTTAGATACATGCTCGGAGCATTGCTCCCCACACCAGCCGCCGCAACACGACGAGACCTGGGCGACGAGAGGAGATAGGAACAGAACCAACATGCCCAATGTTGGATGTTGAGAGAGATGACTGCCACAATTACTGCCACGCACGCGCTCCGTGCAGGTGACGAATACTGCGGCCCCAAATGGGTGCCCCGTTGCCGCGCAGCTGTGCGTCATGCTCAGCGTATTCATGCAGCGTCGAGCGGACTCGTGCTCGCTCCTCGTTCCACCGCCGATGAGCCCCCACTGGACTCGGCTCTTCCTTGGCGTCGTCGTAGCATCGTGCTACACGAGTGTGTCGCGTCTGACCTTCTCCCTCCGTTTGTGTCGCGATGCAGCGTCGCCGCCCTCGCGATGGTGAGTGACAGATAGTCCCTGGCAGAACTACCCTCACGCCTCGAGCGCGCCGCTCCGAGCGCGCCGCGCCGCTGAATCAGGCGGGCGGCGTCGATGCCTGCTTGACGAGCGGCGATCGGCTCAGGTGGCGCGGCCGGTCCTCCATCGAGCGATAGAGGCCACCGCCCGTGTGCGGCGCAAAGGGAGGCGATTGCTGCACGTCGAGAAAGCGGGGCGCACTGAACTTTTTTCGGAGCATGTCGTAACGACTCGTCGCTGCCCCGTCCGCGGGCGCCGCACCAGGCACCCGTTGGGCACGCAGCTCGGCAAACGCGTCCTCGTGGGCGCGCTGGAGCGTGCGTAACGTCTCGAGCAGATGGACGCGGCTGTAGCCCGTTGCCTGGACCATAGAGGCGGTCCAGTACTGCTCGGGCGAGCTGGACGGTCCGGGCGAGCCATCACGCCAAAGCCCGCAGCGCAGGCACGCGAGTGCGAGGCACAGTGAGCAGCACGCGAGCACTGAGGCACGTGCGGCCGCGCAGTCCGCCGAGAGCAGAGCGACCTCACACAGGAACTGGGCCAGCATCCCAGCCTCCTTATGCTGCCCTCGGTGCACCGCGTACATGCGTGAGCTTGGCCAGTGCAGCCGCTGCAGCAGGCAATAGAGGAAATCGAGCGCGGTGGGGATGGCAAAGTCGACGCGGAGGGCCGCGCAGATGCGTACCTGAGGAGGGGCGCAATCAGAGGTCATCAACGGCAATCAGAGGTCATCAACGCGGAGGGCCGCGCAGATGCGTACCTCTGCTTCGAGTACCTCCGTGGAGTCTAGTGGAGGCAGATACGGAGGCTCGTGCGTAGGAGACTCATTCGAAATGGACGCGTAGTAGACGAATTCTTCGACCTGGTGGATCTCGACCTCTTGGAACTTGCATGCGAGCAAGAGCGCCGCGATGCCGAGCAGCTTCGTCGGGCTGCCCGCGTCGGCAGTCCCGTCCAGCTGCGCGGCGGCGCTGGTTGGCGGCGGCTCAAGCCGCTGGACCTGGTCCAGAATGGCGACCGCGAGGTGCACCGTACGGTCGCACTTGCAGAACTCGGCGGCGCTTTTGAGTAGCCAGAGCACCGCCTGCTCACGCTGCTGCGCCTGCTCCGCCGCCGCCGCCGCCGCCGCCGCCGCCGCCGCCGTCTGACCAAGCAGCAGCTCGGGTGAGCGCGGGAGCGGCGGGAGCTCGGTCGGCAGGATATACTGACCTGCTCGGCCAGCGCTGATCTTGGGGCGCGAGTCGGAGCCGGCACGAGTGGCTCCACGCTGGACCTCTTCAACGGCACGCCAGGCGGTCCACACGTCCAGCCCTCCAAGGCTGCTGCTGCCGCCACCGTCGCTGCCGCCGGCGCCGCCGAGGCTGTCCAGACCGCGGGGCACCGACGACGGGCAGCTGACTGGCAGCCGTGACGATCCCCCGCTCGAGTGCACGGCGGCGGCGGCACTAGCAAACGGGTTGTGGAAGTGGTCGAGAGGGGTGCTCGGCGGCTGCTGCTGCGCGGGCACGACGAGCGCTGAGGGTGCCGCCGGGGGTCCGGCAGTGGCGGCGGCGGCGGCAGTGGAGGCAACGGCGGCGAAGGCGGCGGCGGCGGAGGAGGAGGAGGCGGAGGTGGCGCCGGCGCCAGCAGCGGCGCCGGATGTAGCCAAAGGGGCGGAAAGTGCCAACGCGCCCAGGTCGTGGGTATCGACCTGCATCATGCTGCTGCCTGCCGTAGCGGCGGCGGCGGCAGCAGCGGCGGCGTCGGTGGCGGCAGCGGCGGCGGCGGCGGCGGCGGCGGCGGCGGCCGCGCCCATGCCGTCGGGAATAGGGGAGGTAAGGGTCGACGCACTCGAAGCACCTGCGACTGGAGGCGTGTGCGACGCGAGCGGAGACTGCAGCAGCTGCGACGGCGGCGGCTGCGACGGCAGCGCGGGCTCTGCATATGAAGAGGACGACATCAGCGGGCCGGCCGCCGTCTGCGAGTGCGGCGGCGGCCGTGGCATGTTGGGCGGCGCGAGCTCCTGCGACGGCCGGTCCGGCTGGAAAAAGGGATGGCGCAGTGCCTCAACGGCCGAGATGCGCATCATCGGGTCATAGCGCAGCATGCGCCGGAGCAAGTCGTCGGCGAGCGGGTAGCTGCAGATGTCTAATGGCCAGCGCGGCGTCGCCGCCTGATCTGAGAGTGGCTTGGGCATCATGGAAGGGAACTCGGCGTTCCAGTAGGGTAGAGAGTCGACGCCTGGCCACTCCGACGGCATCCCTGGGCCCGGCGTGCCGAGCAACCCGAAGATCTTAAAGAGCTGCCCGATGTCACTATCGCCGGCGAAGAGGATCTCGTTCGAGCACATCTCGGCGAAGACGCAGCCGCACGCCCAAATATCGATCGCGGTCGTGTACTGCTGGCAGCCGAGCAGGATCTCGGGCGCGCGGTACGGCTGCGCATGGTACGGCCGGGTCCACGCGCGCGTCAGGGATGAGGGAGATCGAGGGAGATCGAGGGAGATCGAGGGAGATCAGGAGATGAGGTCCACGGGGTACGGACGCAGGTGGGTCCAACAAGGCGTCGAGGGTGTGGTGGCGCGGCTCATGCAGCTGGGGAGGGTCAGGGCCGGGATGGGATGGGATGGGATGGTCGCCCACGAACCTGCGTCACCACAGTTGGAGAACACGCCCCCGATACCTCTTTGGCTCCGTAGAGAGGCTCATCATTCCCCAGCCGTTGGATCCCCAGCCATCGCACCGAGTTGAAGTCGGAGAGCTTTACAGCCCAATGGCCCGCGTTGTGCGGCGAAGGGCGCAGCAGGACGTACTTGGGCTTCAAGTTGCGGTGGGTGATGCCTTGACAATGGCAATGGGCGAGAGCCGTGAGCACCTGTGAAGAGACGGCGCCGTGGTGAGCTCTTGCATGCTGAGGGGTGGCCGAGATGGAGGCGAGCGGCACGAGAGCCGTGAGTACCTGCCGTAGAACCTCCTTGGCTTGCGGCATCGAGAGCTTGCCGTGCGTCTGGATTTGGTCCTCGAGTGCCCGGCCCACGTCCTCGTAGAAGAGGCGCAGCTTGTTGTGCCGCGGCTCCAGGTTGATGAGCACGAGCGGCACGATATTTGGATGATGAAGCTGCTGCAGGCAGCTCACGGACCGTAGAAGCCGATAGCATACGCCCTCGCCTTTGTCGACGTAATCGAGATCGACCACGCGGCACATCAGGCTCGCCTGAGGGACGCAGCCCAGAAGGGGCGCAGGAGGGGAGGGGGAGGAGGGAGGGGTGAGGGAGAGGATGGGGGGGAGAGGATGGGGGGGAAGGGGAGGGGGAGGGGGGAGGGGTGCGCTGAGAGTCTTGTGTTGGAGGGCATGTGGCCATGGCACCGCGGCGTGGATTCGTTTTGGGGATCATCAGAAGGGAGGCCGCGCGGCATACCTTCGTGAGGGAACATTCGCAGCGCGTCCAAATTCCGGTGTGGTCTTTCTTGAGTGTTTTGTGGTCAGGTACAAAGTGGCGCTGGAGCACCGTCTGCCAATCCTGGACTGAAAAACGCGTGTAAGACCAGAGTGCCTCGTCGCACGCGGCCTCCCGCAAGCGCTTGCAGGTCCACGCGACGTCTAACAGCTCGTGGATGTCGAGGTTGGCGAGCACCTCAACGAGGCACTCGGACGGCAGCATCAAGAGCAGTGCCGAAGTCTCCACCGGCTCGTCCTGGCCGCCGGCGGCGGCGGCGGAGGAGGTGTCCACGGCAGAGTCCACCGGCAGAAGATCCTTAGCCAAGAGCTGCTTTTTTCTGTACCGATGATCGGAGCGCTGTTTTCGCCGAGGCGCATCGTCACTGCCGCTGCCGCTTGCGGCCGAAGAGGCCGCGGCCGAAGAGGCCGAGGCGTTCATGGCCGAGGCCGAGGCGTGTCGTGTCTGAGGCATCGCAAGTTTATCGTGTCGTGCCGGTTCTCAAATTGCAGGGTTTCGTCCTTTGCTGTGTGAACTGCACTGAAAATTCACAGACCTTCCAGAAGCACTTCCTCGCTGCACACGAAACTCGAAACCGCCGTACGGCTCAGTCGGCTCAGCACCCTGTATTCGTCTGCGGTGGTCTTCCGAAAATTGTTGGACACTTGATACTTCATACTTATGCATCATACTTACACGCCCCGGTCCTGACTCCAGTTAATAGTCAAATATAGGCCGACACCTGATCCTGAAACTATGCGCCGTTTCAGGCCGGCACCGAGCTCACGTGCATCTTGCTTCTTGTTGTGGCGGGTTTTGGGGGACGGCACGACGTGATCGTCTTGCTTCTTGTCGGACCCCCGGAGAGCGGAGTGGACAACGGGACGTCACGCGGGACGACCCCGGACGCGGTCAGTTAACGGTCAGGTAGCGGTCAGGAATTTGCTAATTTCCTACGCCGGACATCACGCGCCGGTCTGGGTCGCGGGCTCAGGGATTGAGCTTTGAAGTTTGAGGATTGTCGAGAGGATTGTGTGAGCGGAGACTCGACTCCGCCTTTGAAACCGCGGCATAACCGCGGCATCGGGACGACGGGGCACGGAGACAGCCCAACGCAACTGCCCCCAAGTTAACCAGAGCGAGCATGGAGACATGCACGGCTAATGCACGGCGGTGATCGGGATGGCGGCCGCGGCTACACCAAATAGCCGTCCTGTATGGCGCGCGCGTCGCTTTTCAGTTTTCACGCTTCATTGACGAGTCGCCATGGGCCGTCGAGACTAGTCCCACTCCTCCAACACAGTAGACTAGAGTGCTGCTGCTGGCGATGAACACCGATGCGAGCTTCGCCTTCGGTGTTCACACTTGGACGCCGCGCTTCTCTCACAGCTCATCTCGATGGGGTTCAGCTTGCCCTCCGCCGGTGACCCATGGCAACATGTGATACATGGCCATTGAAGCTATCTGCCCCCTGTAATCCCAGGCTAGTTTGGAAGCTATCTTGCTCGATATCTGCCACTTGTAATCCCAGGCGTGGGCGGAAATGCCCTTTGCAACCCCCTTGATTCCCTGGATAACGGTGGACTCTTCTTGACTGGTCTCGACCGTAGATGCCTTTTCGGTGCTCAAGGCGGCCACGACTGGTACGCTAAGGAAGCAGATCAGCAGCATGAAGCAAAGTCGCATTGTCCCGTACCTGCACGAAATTCGTTGAGCGTGAGTGCGCATCCCACTGCACCGGTCACAATCAAAGCTAGGACACTGCCCACGAAAGGGCAAACACGACGCAATGTGCCCCATCCTCTCGTCCTCACTTCCTCAAACCCATCCCCGCCGACCCCAAGCTCCCCTCAGGTCCTCATCAGGAATCCCTGAGCAGCTCAAAGGCAGCGCCGCATCGCGAGAGCCGCAACAGACCCTCACGGACGAGTGTGCTTACCCGTAGCAGGCAACACGAGCAAGCAGGCCGAGAGCGCGGCGGCAAAAGGGATTGGGCGTTGGGGGAGTCACGAGTCCGCGTTCCGTCTTCACGCCATGACCGGCAGTGCAGCCCCCGCCACCACTCCGCCCTCCCCTTTTCAGGCGACCTAACTCCACGGATGTTTGAAAGCCCCTCCGTCACCTCTTAAAATTACGGCGCCGCTTTGCTCGAGAACGGCTCGTAACACTCCACGTACTCCGTGCTCCCTGGAGGAACCCAGCAGCCGCGAGCAGCGTCACCTCCCTCGGGTGCACTCCCAGAGTGCAAGCGATCTCTTACTTCCATGGAGGCTGCAAGAGCGATGCGCGACGCGCCAAACGACGTGGAGGGCGGCTCGGCGGCGCCTCCGAGCAAGGCGCCAGTGGGGCGCAGCCACCGGTGTAGCCGAACGAGCCGCGGCCGCGGCGAACACATGCGCACCAGCACGCAAATGGACGATCTGGTTGTGGCACAGGACGAGGAATCGGAGCCGGAGCCGGATGTAGAGGAGGCGCCACCGCCAAAACCGGAGGCTGAACCTGAAGCACCTCCGCCTTCCGACGACGACCCTTACGCCACTTCCGACGCCCCTTCCGACCCTTCCAACGAGGCCCGCTCACCGCGACGCGAGGCGGCGCGTGAAGAGAGCGCCGAGCTGCAGTGGATGTGCAGGATGGAAGAGCGGATCAATGCGATCCTGGTGGACGACCCTCCGCGCTGTGGCCTTCCCGTTCCTGATCGCCCGCCCCGGAAGCCACCCTGCCCAGAGCCCGAGCCCGCTGCTGTCGCTCCAAATGCCGCGCTGGGTGCATCCACCCCCAAGCAAGCTGCAGGACCCGCCGCTCCCACTGCCAAGCGTGCTCGAGCATTTCAGCACCGCCGCTCCGCCGGCAGCGATGGCGTCGCGCGGCTCGATGTTGCGGTCGAGATCGAGCCTCATCTCTCGAAGGTGCAGGCGACGCACCGGAAGCGATTTTGGCCCATCGTCGGTGCGACGTTGGCCGCGGCACTGGCAACCGTAATCGTCCTTTTGGTGCTTGACGTCCTCAATGCCCACCCGAGGATCGCACTGACTCGAGTTGCTACTCACCTCAACGATGAGCTTCCGGATTCCGTTCGCGTGCATGCCTCTGGGCTGCTCGAATACCGTGGGCGCGCCCATGCTTTAGGGCTTCATGCGGCGACGTGCAAGTTGACAAGTGGCGATGGGCACCACATCGTGCAGAGTGCACTTGACGGACCGATCTCCAGCACCGATGGAACCTTGAATGTCGCGATGATGGTATGGGTTGCATCATCCAACCTCGTAAGCGTCGCGGTCGCTGACTGGCAGGCTGGCTACACAATTGAATGTGGGCTGCGCCTCTGGGTGTCTGTCCTCGGACTTTCTTTTGCTTTCCCCGTGACAGTCACGATCAAAAACGTGAATCGCAAAGGCTATGATGCGACGGTGAGCGATCAGGATTATGAAGAGGAAGGTCATCTTCTCGCAATTGGCATCTTCGACACATGGGTCTTTGAAGAACACGTGGCGCTTAAGGGCGCAGTGCCGGTCTGGGTAGCAGACGTCTTCGGCATCCGAATCCCTGGGCTTGCTAACTTTCGGCGTCTGAACCTCGACAACATCTCCTCTGTGGACTCTCAGAACGAGGGTGCATATGAATGCGCACATGAAGAGTCCAAGCTCAGATTCGATGGCCGAGAAGTGTACTATGGTACTTGTCTGCCCTTCGGTCCTTCTTTTCCGTTGGCGGCAGCTCCCCTTACCGAGATCCACATTTCATCGCAGCCCTTCGCTACCCCGATTCTACGAGGGCGGGCGAGATTCACGGTACATCCTTCGATTCGCCAGCTTGTAAGGGACGTCATCCCCTCTTTTCAGTCCGCTGTCATCGACCGTGACGTGCTCAGCCTTGGGCTTCGAGTTCAGGTAAGAGGGGCCGCAGAGGTTGAGCAGCCCGAGTTGCTGAGTGTGAATCCCTCTTTCGACCACGTCGATCTGATGGAAGAAAGTGGCAATGTGGACATGGACTTCTTCGTTGGCCGAGGATATTCAGATCCATCTGATGGATCGGGCCGGCGGCTGACTAGTGTCGAAGACCTCTCTTCCATAGCGTTTCCACCTATTACATTTGCGTATCGATGGGGAACCAACCGTTTCATCCCTGTCGTCACCATCAACGGCACCGCAAGCTATGGGGACCCCTTTCCGCTGAGGCTCGAGGTTCTCGTGAATGTCGACGATGGGAGTTCGAGAGTCGCTAATGTGACCGGCTATCTTGACAGCACAGAATCTACTACAGTCGCAGTGGTGAACGTATCAAGCATGCATCACCATTGGCTCACGCCCATGAGCCTGCGTGCTTCAGGACAATACGCAGAGCCGTTTCATATTCAACTCCAAGAAGGCGTCTTCACATACGGCTCGTCCTTGGTCAATGCGACGGGCAGCTTGAATACAAGTGGCTCGTCGATGGCGCTGCACGGCACAGTGATCCCGACTGCCATCGACTGGATGGAGACGCTCGGTGTGCACGTACAAGCGGAGTACGGTGAGCCTCTCCCCTTGTTCTTTTACGTCCCTAACGTCGGCTCGTGGGCGGCTGGGCGCGCTGCGTGCCAGTCACACGGCGGTGATCTTGCAAGCATACACAGTGCCGAGGAGAACGCCGCTGTGTGGGCCGTCGTCCCTCGATCCACCGCCCTATGGCTCGGTGCGACCGACGCGGCCAGCGAGGGCACCTGGGTGTGGATCGACGGTACTCCGTTTGACTTCTCCAACTGGTACCCTGGCGAACCCAATAACAGCGGCGGAAACGAGGATTGTGCCCTTCTCTGGAGTGGACTTAACAACAGCGAATGGGCAGATGATACATGCGGAGCCTTCATGAACAGCATAGGCGGCGTGTGCCGGAAGCAGAACCAAGGTGGGCTCTTCTCCCTCAAACAAGGAAAGATAGCGTACGGATCGTCATCAGTGAATGCTACGGGCAGTGTGGATGTGAGCGGCTCGTCGATGGCGGTGCACGGCACAGTCGTCCCGAGTGCCATCGACTGGATGGAGACGCTCGGCGTGCACGTACAAGCGGAGTATGGGGACGATCCATTCGCGGTGTCACTCACACAGGGCACGATTGCGTACGGCTCGTCGTCGGTGAATGCTACGGGCAGTGTGGATGTGAGCGGCTCGTCGATGGCGGTGCACGGCACAGTCGTCCCGAGTGCCATCGACTGGATGGAGACGCTCGGCGTGCACGTACAAGC
>Ga0210245_100053_pt1 | contig 81661 bp, 32 predicted proteins | sample ChrtobMetaP3_4mM_FD_155450 | JGI IMG/M metagenome (GOLD analysis project Ga0210245, IMG submission 155450) | Chrysochromulina tobin associated microbial communities from unialgal haptophyte culture, Seattle, Washington, United States - P3_4mM | ecosystem: Host-associated > Algae > Haptophytes >...
CACTTCGTGCGGGTGGGCTCGCGGAGCACCGGTTGCTCTAACTCTCACCGCTTTAGCTCCTGAGATTCCAAGAGATTTGGTTGCAGTTCTTCTCTGTGTCTCGTTTCACTGTTAACAAGTAAGCCCATTGTGCTGGGCGCAACATCCCGATAGAGTGTTGCTAGGCGCCATTACTTACACATGTGGGGCACTGCAGTCTCGCCGCTGGTTTTTTCCAGGGCACCGACATCAGCCGTCTTAGCGATGTCACCGTGGGCGTCAGTCGTTCGTATAAAGGCCGAGGAAGGCCACGCCTTCAACGAGCAGGGTGATTTTGCTTCCGCACGAGAAGCGTTTCTTGAAGCGCTCACACTTTGTCCAGACACGGCAGCTTCTTCCAAGGAGAAGGCCACACTGCTGTTCAGTGCGGCTAACATGTCCGTCAAGCTGAACGAGCTGGACGAGGCACGGCGCCTGTACCACAAGGTGCTGTGGATGCGTGGGGTGGACCCATCGTTGAGCCAGCGCGTGCACGAGAAGCTGGCCAGCCCGCTCTTGAGCTCGTCTGCACCAGCGCCGGCAGCGACCCCCACTCGCCCAACTCCATCGACGCCGGCGACTGAGGTCTCACTTATGTGTGGTAATCCACCCTCACCGTCGCCTACGACGCGTGAGCCGAGCTGGATGTGGAAGGCAGCAGGCGACTCGCTCGTTGACCACGTGCTTCGCCCACGCGTGCGGCTTGGGCCTCCGACGATCCAGAAGTCTGAGGCGGAGCTGATCTATCGGCAGTGCGTTGTGCTGGGCCACGCGGCCAACGCGCACGAGCGTTATCTGCTCGCGCAGTCGTGCTTCGAGAGTGCGTACCAGGCCAAAGAGGATTCCACAGCGTTCATCTCCGCCATTAACATGCGGCTTAAGATGGGCCAGTGTACCCTCGCGTGCTCACTCTACCAACGGCTGCTCGTGGACGCGCGTGCGCCACTGACGACGCAGCAGGCGCAGCTGGTTGGTCGCAAGCTACGCGAAGCCGCCGAGGCCATCCGAGCGCGCGCGTCCACGAGCCCCCGATCGCCATCAGGCGGCGCCACGCCACTCACCACGCCTGTTAGGGATGAGATCACCGGAGATGAGAAGTCCGCCGCTGTGATCTCATCTACGGTGATCGCATCTCCGACGAGTGTGCGCATCACGCCTCTGAGGGATGAGATGTCCGCCCTCGTCGCGCCGCTGCCGCAAGGGGCTTGCACGCTGACGAGTGGTGAGACCGACGAGTTCCTCCGGCTGTTGCGCCGCCAAGGGCACGGGGCGAATGAGCAAGGGGACGCGGATGCGGCGCTCCATGCATTCGAGGTGGCGTTCGCCGTCAGCAGAAGCCCTTCGGATTTACTCTCAGCGGCGAATATGCGCGTCAAGCTCGTGGACACATCGACGGCGGCCGAGGCGCTGTACAACTACTTGCTGTCCCTTGGGCTCGGCTGGCCCGATGGACTGAGCAGCACCGAGGCTCATGTGGCCTCGCGCCAGCTGGAGGCCATCCGGGAGCGCCGCAGGGAGCGCAAGGCGCAGCTGGCGCTCGCGGCCGCTGAGGAGAAGCAAGCAGCTCCGCGCGAGGCAGACGACGCGGCCAAAAGCGGTGGCGAGCCGGAGTTCATGTCTTGGCTGGCGAAAACGGCGCTGTCCGAACACCAACCCTAGCCGCCTAACTAGGGCGTAGCTCCGTAGCACAGTCGAGTCGTCAGGGCAAAAGTCTAAATGTGCGAACTGAGAGTGCGATTGTGGTCTCACTGAGTTCAAAATCAGGTGGTGGGGATAGTGTGTGAATCCAGAAAGAATACCCTCCCCTACCCCTTTGGGTCAACCACTGAGTTCAAAATCAGGTTTTGGATAGTGTATGAATCCAAGTTCAAGTTCAAGTTATTGATTCCAATAGGAAGAAAGTGTGTGAATCCGTGTCAAGCTCTGTGCGTTTCGGATTGCGAAGAAACCAACTTCGAGAACGGAGAAAGAACATCCATGGCCAGCACTCCTGTGCGACGAGCGCCTCACTCCGAGGAGCTTCTGGTCAAAGCGTACACAACCCAGGAGTACCCGCCAAGGGCAATCCCGCGGAATCGCGGTGACTCGGTCACCTCTTCCGCGTCGCGTCGCGGCCCGCCGGCACAGCAGAAGCCCTCCGGGCGACCCGCACGGCGGGGACAAGTCACCGTTGTCGGCGGTGGCCAACATGTGGCGTGCTACTGCCCGCAGTGCTTGGCCGCGGCCGGCCTTAGCAAGCTTGATGGCAAGCGCACGCCCAACTGGCACCAGTCGTCGCCGTACCTCGAGGACCTCACCAAGTCGCTTGTAATCTCTCAACCAGCGAGGCGCAAGGTGCATCTGGTGCCGCCGCGGCGTGCGCATGCAGCCGCCTCGCCGTACGAGACGTCATTACCAACGCGTGCGGCACCAAAGCTGCGCACGCAGGTCCAGGTGCGGGACGCCCTCGCTTTGCCCTCCTCCGGTTCTCAGTGCCGCCCCAACCGCCTTCCCCCCACATACACACATTCCAAACAAGCTCTGAGGGCCATTCACGCTCTCCCCTGATCTCCACTGATCTCCACTGATCTCACCATCAGTCGTCGCCACCCGCCCCCCCGCCCCCCCCCCCCCCCCCCCCTTCCCTCCCGTCGACGCAGACGGAGCTCGCGGAGCGTACCTTGCGGCGGCTCTTGGAGATGGAGGCCGCCGCCGCCGCCGAGCGGTGCGGTGTGGATCTCAACACGTACACGACGCTGCTCGAGCTACAGCATCGAGACATTACCCCGGAGGACTACGATACGCTCCAGCTGCTCGACTCGGCCAACAAGCCAAAGACGCTCAGCCAGTCGCTTCTCGACGCCAAGTTCCCTGTGTGGACGGTGCCCGAGGGTGGCGGCGTACCTGCGCCGTCGTCCGCCGCGGAGCGTCGTGTTGAGCATCAGCCGCGCGCCAGCCGAAGCCTAGATGCCGCGCTGCGTGCGGCAGCTGCCGAGGAGGACGGGGAGGGCGGCGAGGGCGCGGCCGCAGTGGCGGGGCCGTCGGACGCGGCGGCCGCTACGGCCGAGGCCGACGACCTTTCGGCCACGCAAGGCAACGATGCGACGGCGGCGGCGGGCGCGGTGGACGCGACGGCGACGGGCACACTATGCGAGCCGTGCGGATCTGTGCACGTGGGACCATGCAAGAAACTGCCATGGGACACGGATCGCGTTTGCTCCATCTGCCTCGAAAAGTTCCTGCCTGGCCAGCTCGTGCGCTCCCTCCCTTGCTCGCACGTCTTCCATCAGGAATGCATTGACTCGTGGCTGACGCAATCGAGCCGCGCGTGCCCCGAGGACAACATCCCGGTGCTGAGCGAGGGCGAGATGGCGGGACTCGACGAAGAGGAGGCCGAGCAGCAGCGCCAAGAGCTCTCGAGCGGCGGCGCGAGCTATCACCTCGACGCGTATGCGCTCGGCCTCGGCGGCAGCGCCGAGGCCGTCCCCGACGGGTATTCGGACGAGTTTCTCTACCGGCTCGAGGAGGCATACGCGCGCGCGGCCGCGGAGCAATCAGGAGGCAATTAGCATGCAATCAGGTGACAGCATGCAATCAGGCATTTACGCGCGCGGCCGCGGAGCAGCAGCAGGCACTCTAGTCGGGCGGGCGCCTCAAGCCGCCAGGGGTGCCTCAATCCTGGGGCGTGGACGGGCTGCTCAACAGGCTGCTCGCCGCCGCGCCTGTGCCGTGAGAGCTGCCGCACGCCTATACGCAAGCTGCACGTGGCGACCTGGGGCGCTCCGGAGCGTTCACAGGAGCGTTCACAGGAGCGCCCGGGCGCCTTGGGCTGTGCGCGATCCTCTGTGGGCTCGATTCGATGGGTCTGACTCTACTTCTAAGTTGACTTTACAGGGAGCGGGGGGCGGTGGCAGCAGCAGACGGTGGCCTAACGGCGGCCGATGGGGGTCTAGTCATGAGGACGGTGGGCGGGCGATACGCGAGGAGATGATCCGAGATTTATCCGAGATACGATCTGATGGCATGGCAATGGAGCGAGGTGCGGCGAGTGCAGACGCAGAGTCCAGTAAGACGAGAACGTAAGTTGGCTGTGCGCGCGTGCGTGCACCGGTCAGCCGAAGCGACACGGCACGCGCGCCGGGAGCGCCCCGGGGCCCGCCGGCCCGCGCGGGTGGTGGGCGGAACCCCGAAGACCAAGACGCAAGTAAGTAAGTAAGTAAGTAAACATGCCAACAGGCAGCGCACACGTGGCGAGAGGCGACGCGACGCCCCCGCGGCCGCGCGAGACGCGCGGTCGGGCGGCGCCGCGACGTGGTCGGCTAAAACGATATCATTACGCGATATCATAACTGACTCATAAGAACGAATTCTTGAGATATTGGCTATTGCAGTTCAGCAAACAGGGGACAAACACACTGATGCGCACAACAGGTGGGCACACACGTACTCACTGACATTACAATGATCCCGCGCGAGAGCCGAGACGCGGCGAGACTTGGCGAGACGGGCCACTGGCCCGCCGGCGAGCCCAGCCATGGCGGAAAGGCGAGGGTGAGCCTCCGGCTGAATCACCAAAGTATATCGTCGTACTGCGGAGCGGCCTACTCACATCGAGGCGAACGAAGTCGGCCCGGCTTCACCACGCCACGACAGCATACAGAAGCAAGATGAGCACGACAGAGAGCACGAAGATGGCGCAGAACTTTCCCCGGTCCTTCTGCTTAAGCATTTTTTTCATTATATCCTCCGCCTGTTTCATCTTGCTGCTCGTCTGGTCCATGTCGCCTCCGAGGGCATCGAGCTCCTTGCCCTGCGTTTTTAGTTCCTCATTTATCACTTTGCTCATCGCGCCAAGCCGATCGAGCGCATTCCCGAGCACGCCGAGCTCCTGGTCCTGATTGTCTATGATGGCCTCGCGGTGCTGCTGCTGCTGCTGCAACGTGGCCTCGTTGTCAGCCCACGCCGCTTGGTCGCGTTTGGTCCCGCCCGATTCGGCTGCACCCGCTCGGCTTGCGAACAGGTCGCTCCGGTCGGCATTGGTCACTGCCGCCTTGGCCGCAAGGCGGCCGGCGGCCGCGGGCGTGGGCTCGAGCAGGTCTCGCGAGTCGTTCACGTGCGCCTGCAGGTCGCGCACGAACGACTGCCGCGCCATGAGCTCCGAGGGCGTGAGCGCAAATTTTGTAGGGTCCTTCAGGGCAATGTCGATGGTGGCCTGCATGTCCTGCAGGTCGACTTGCAACTCGGAGACTCGGCTCATGATGCGCTGGCGCATCGGCTCATGCTTGGGCGACTTTGTGCTCAGCTTCTGCCACTTCTGGATATCGGCCTGCACGCTATTGAAGGATGCCGTGACCTCGTCTTGCACCGCGCGGAATGGATCCATTGCCCGCTGCGGTCGCTGCTGTGCTGCTCGAACACAGGTCTTCCGAAAGGTGTGAAACTCGAGGGCGAATCTTCACATGCAACCTAACCTTCTCGCAGGTTGGCCGCTCAAACGAGGTTGCGGAAGTGAAAATCCCCCTCATGTTCGGGTCCTCCGATTCGTGAAAGCCTGCAAGGGCGCTGCTCAATGGAACCATGAACATCACTGCCACAGAAACCATGGATAATCCGCTCCTCGGAGCGGCTGCCACGTCTTCCTCCACACCCGAATCGAGAGGGCCGCTATCAACGCTGCCTCTGCCGACAGCTGCAGAGCTGCCGGATTCAGAGCCGCCAGCAACAGAGACGCGGTACGCAGGCCGTTCAGGCTTCGAGGACGATGCTGAGGAGGAGTACGACCCTGACCAGTCTCGCTATGACGAGGACCCCGCCCTGGACGGAGGTCGGAGGTTAATGGGTGTCATCGAGATCTTCGGCTACCGTTTCCGACCAGCCACGTCGTTCGCCTTCTGCTTCGGCCTGCGCGAGGCTATGCTCATCTTCGTGGGCATGCAGTTCCTTTCGGGGGTCTTTTGGCTTTATGTGCGCGCGCGCTCTGCCGCTCCGCTGCTGCTGCGCCCCCCGTGCAGGCGGCGTCCATCAGCTGTCTCACTTGCTGATCACGCCTGTGCTTGCACCGCAGACGCTCTATCGGGTGCCCGGGGAGGATAAGGCCACGGGAACGCCGATGCTCCGCGGGGTCTCCATAACACTGTTCCTGCTCAACGCGGTGCTTGGGCTGGTTTCCGTCCAGCGTTCGAGTGAATTGGCATCGCTCAGCCTGGTAGGGACCTTTGGGCTGCTGCTGCTCATGATCACCATCGTCTTTGCGACCGAGCGTCCCTCGGAGTGCTCGGTCTCCGAGGTCGTCGACTCGACACCGCTCGGCGAGTTGGTGATCAAGCTTCTCTGGACGTCGGACGCCTGTGTGCTCATGTCCGTGCTGGGGTGGGTGTTGCTCGCCGCCGTGGCAGGGCTCGCCATCTACTTTTGGTACCTGAGCGCCTGCTACTACGTCGAGCTGCGCGCGCGCAACGAAGACGTGCGCCGCGTGCGCAAGGCCATCTCATCGCTACCGTGTCGCCGCTTCGTGATGCCGCCCACGCCGGCCGACGGCGGCGAGAGCGGCGATGGCGGGGACGAGGGACCCACGTGCTCCATCTGCCTCGGTGAGTTTGGCGAGGGAGAGGAGGTGCGACTGTTGCCGTGCATGCATGAGTTTTGCAAGGACTGCATCGACTCGTGGATCCTTCGCCAAGGGATCGCTGCCTCGTGCCCTCTGTGCAAGCGGATGCTCATCCCGCGCCGTCCTGCCCGCAACGGGCTCGCGCCGAGCCCAGCCGTTCAACGCGCGACGAGGCGCATGATCGATCGCGAGCGCGCCGCACTCATCGAGCAGGGGGAGGAGGCCGCAGCAGCAGCAAACCTCAACACGGGCTTCAACTTCGATGAGCGCAGCTATGGGCGCAGAGACCTCGCAGACTCTGACAGCGACGACGTGTCGGCGACGCCCGCCGATGCATCGGCGTCGGGCGTAGACTTCCTGTGTGGTCTGCGCCCGGTGCCGAATCAAGGGGCCCATAGACGGGGCCCATGGCCGATGCATCCAGATGACGAGGCCCGTTGGGGCCAACGGCCGATGCATCCAGATGGCGAGGCCCAGAGTACATGCACGACGCAGGCCGAGGCGGCAGACGACGACGCGCGGGAGGAGGTGGATGCTCGCAGCTTCACCCTCGATCCGCTCTCCGCAGCGCTGCCTGTGGAAGAGAGCAAGAGCAGCGTAACAGCTTGAAGACGACGTCCACGCTTTCAGTCTCGGCTTACTGCTGAGCGCGACGGGCGAACATACCATACGTGTGTGGCTGCGGACAAGGACTCAGACGGCTGGGAGGCGCTACAGTGCACGACGCTTGCGCACCCGGCCGCAGTTCAACTTGAAGACAGGCGCGGGGCGTGTGCAGTGTATGTGCATCACCCGCCGGGACGTCTCGTGTAAATAGGTAGTTCGACTGTACAAATACAATCCGAGTGTGTGCGCTCAGACATGTTCGATGCGTGTGTGTTTATATTCCGTAGATGGCCATATTATTAAGCGTCCGGCCGGCACCTATGTCGTCGCCTGTGTGTGTTCAAACTTGTCGTCTCGTCCGGATCCAGCATCCCGCCGATCGACGGCGCGGTCCGCCGCCCGCGGTCCCGCGGTCCGGCGCGGGCCGCGCCGGCTCGTGACGACGCCGGGCCGCCGAACGTGCAACGTCGGCGCGAGCGGCCGGAGGGCCGCCGGTCAGAGGGGCCGCCGGCGGATGACGACGCGCGCGCGGCCCGGGGGACAGAAGAACCCCGCGGCGCGGGTCGCGCACGCATACATGGATACACAGTCACCCTCCGTGCCGTCCGTCCGCTCCGGCCGCCACACGAACGATGGGCCGGTCCGCGGACGCGCCCGCCGACACACTGAGATACGTCTCTAGCGACTCAAAAGCACCCAGTTCGGAGGACGAGCGGCTCTCATCTAAGAGTGTCTGAGGCCACAGCGACCCGAGAAGAGAGATGCGCAGCTGCAGGTTCGTCCCCCCGATCGCCGTATACCCGGCGCAGCTACCACGCCCCTATTGAGAGAGCTTGCCCAAGCCGGCCCGAGCCGGCCCCTTCCCGCCTAATGAGGGTAATGAGGGTAATGAAGGTAATGAGAGCGTGCCCGAGCCGGCCCCTTCCCGCCTTCGCAGTTTGCGTGCGTGCGTTCAGCGTGCATGATAGCTCGTCGCGTTTTTGTTCGTCACCCGCCGGTAGGGAGGGGTGGCTGGGCGTGCTTCAACGTCTTGAAGCCCCCACTCGGCCCGCTGGCTGGCGACCGACTGCGCCGCGCCCTCCTCCACCAGACATGTACTCGTCGAGCAAGGCAGCATAGTTGCGGCGCGGCGACGCGGCCGGCTCGCGCGCAGGAGTGGGCGGCGCAGTCGGGCGACGCGCGGGGAGCGCACGCTGGTGACCGACTCGCGAGTCCACCCCCACCGCGCTGCTCCGGTGCGCGGGCGAGGCCGACGGCAGCGGTGAACGGATTGTGAAACCGCCGCCATACCCCCCGCCGCCCCCGCCGCCGCCCCCGCCGCCGCCGCCAGCACCAACGAGCTCCTCAATCTCGTCCCAGCTCGTCTGATAGGCCGACTGGCCGTGGTGCATCCATCCGTCTGATGAGGGTAACGAGGGGAGTGCATGGGGGTTTGGAGCCAGTGCGACGTCGTGCGCGCGGGGCATGCTGCTGCCCGGGGAGGGCAGAGGCCGCACACGCCTCGGTGCCTCCTCGGCTTCTCCGAAGGCACCCTCGGTGCTGTGGCCGTCGCGGTCGCGGTCGCCGCCGCGGGACGCCACGTCACTCCATTCATCGAAGCCGAGCGCAAGGGCCTCTGCAAGGAGAGCGGCGTCCGAGGCGAACGTCGAGGGCCTGCCGCCTTCGCCGGCGGCCGCAGTGGCGGAGGAGAAGACGTCGATGGCGGCCCAACTCGACGTGCCCGCGGTGCCGCTGGCGGTGCCACTGCCTGTGCCAGCGGCTGTGCCGGTGGTTTTGCCCGCGGGGAGCGGGCCAGGCCCGAAACAGCCCAACGCTTCGAGACGGCTGGAGATAGAATCTCGAGGTTCGGGCATCTCTGACGAACGGTTCACGGGCGCGAGCTGCACAGCGGCTGACGAACCAGTTGGCCAGGGCGGGGCTCCGGGTGCACTCGAGGTAGCGGCCGAAGGCGTCGGCGGAGCGGCACCTTCGGGCGCAGGACCCAAGACCGGTGTCCACCCCCCGGCAGGAGCCGTCTGCCCGACAAGTAGAGCGTCCCAAGCGCCACCACGGCGCTCCGAGGCACTCGAGGTCACCGCCGCCACCGCCACTGCCGGCAGCGCCCCTCGCGCACGAGACGACGCCACTGGCGCGGGCGGAGCTGGGGGCTCTGGGGGCAGTGCGGCTAGGGTGGCGAGTTGGTGAGCATGGGCCGCCCGCTGCTCCTCAATGTAGCTCTCCGCTGCTGCCCTCTCCCGCTCGGCCGCCTCACACGCCGTGCGCGCCACTGCGAACTCGGCCTCGGCCGCCGTGATCACCTCGGCCGCCCGAGCTTCGGCCGCCGCGACAGCCTCGGCCGCCCGCGCTTCGGCCGCCGCGACCGCCTCGGCCGCCCGAGCTTCGGCCGCCGCGACCGCCTCGGCCGCCCGAGCTTCGGCCGCCGCGACCGCCTCGGCCGCCCGAGCTTCGGCCGCCGCTGCGCCGCGAGCTTCCGCCTCAAGCACTGCCTCCCGCAGCGCCTCTGCCCAACGTCGGCGGACTTGCGATGCCGCAGCGGTTTCGGCGTCTGCCTGCTTCCTCGCCACGTCGGCGGTAGCCACGGCGGCCTCGGTGGCCTCGCGGTCCGCGGCCATCTGCCGCATCGCTTGCCGCTCAGCCATGCGCGCCGCCTCCAATTCGGCAGCCGACCTTTGCACCGTCTGAGCAGCAGAGGCCATCGAGCTCGCGAGGGCACTCTCTGCGGCCTCCAACTCGACAGCGAGGGTCTCGAGACGCACCGCAAGCTGCGAACGCTCTTCGCGGTGCGCCTCGCGCTCCAATACGCACTCGTACTCCCGCCGTCGATCCTCATCTCGCCTCTCGAGCTCAAGACGCTGGCGAGCACGCAGGTCGGCGTACTCTTCGGCGGCGCGGCAGTCGGCGTTCGCCCGTTGGGCTCGCTCGAGCGCGTCACGCTTGGCGTCGCGCGCCTCGACGAGCTGCTCGTGGGCGAGCGCGCGCTCGCCCTCGATCCGCGAGAGCCGCGCCTGCAGCTCCGACGCCTGGCGCTCAAGCTCAGAGGTGCGTGCAGCCACTTGCTCCGCTATACGCGCCTCGACGTCGGCAGCGAGCGTCTCATGTTGGCGTGAGATCATCGCGAGCTCAGCGGTGCGACGGTGCGCCGCCGCGTTCGCCTCGGCGAGCGCGGCGGAATGCATGCGCGAGAGTGCGCCCACCGTCTGCTGGTAGCCTTGGCGCAGCAGCGCGCGCTGCGCCCTGTGCGCTGCGTGCACCTGCTGCAGCCTCTCCAGAAGAGCGCGCGCTCCACTGCCCTTGGGACCAAACGAAACCCCACAGCCCTTGGGCTCGTGCGCCACAGCCCGCGAGGCGGGCTGCAGGCCACCGCCGCTCTGGCGCACCCCCGCAGGCGCAGCTGGCACCACACTGGGCTCCGCCGGTGCTGAAGAGCCGCCATCGCCGCGGCCAACCGTCCACATCGAGGGCACTGTGGAACGGGCACGTGGCGGTATAGGCAGTGTCGCTTCCGGCGTGCTCGCCGGTGTTGCAGGCGGGGCGAGCGGTGCGTCCAGATCGGCCGCTATCGCATCAACAGCCTCGTGCAGCTCCCGCAGCAGCGCGACGTCGACCTGCTCACGGTCGACACTCTCCGTCGTCGGCGAGCTCGTTGGCTCCACATGGTCCGTTTCCGTCGGCTCTCCGTCGTCGGCTGGAGATGGTGCGAGCTGATTGAGGGATGTGGGCGACGTGGCCGATGTGAGCTGCCGCTCCGTGAACGCTGGCGTTACTATGGGCTCCTTGAACAGCTCCTTCAAACTGAACTCGTCGGCCAGCGGCGGCAGCGGTGGCAGTGCGATGATGTCATCATCCTCAGACGGAACCTCGGTTGCGGCCGTTTTCCACTTCTGCGTCACATCGGTGCAGCGCTTGTCAAAGGCTGCGCGACGCGCGTCGAGCACTTGGGCGAGCTGCCGGGCTCTGGCAGCATCGGCTGACAGGCCGGTGCGACGCATGGCCGGTGCCGCGAGTCGTGCCGCGACGAAACTCTCGCGACAACCTATTCATACGCAAAAAAGCATTTAGATTCATGGTTTCACGAGTATTGTTGGAGAAAAACGCCAGATGTTGAACGTCAAGCGCCGAGTTGTATGAATCGCTCTCCCCCAACTCCCCCCAACCCTCAGCAGGGGTGACGCGTGGAAATGTTCCTCGCGCGGAAGCCGCTCCACCGTGCGGCCGCTCCTATCTTTGCGCGCTGCGCAGCACTGCCATCATCGCTGGCTTCGGGGGGCTGCTCGCGAACACTGCTAACCCGCGCAGCTGGCAAACTGCAGCCTCCGCTCGGTACCTCCTTCCGGACTCAGATGCAGCAGGGTGGTGCTCCAAGCCCATTGGCAGCGTTGCTGGGGGCTGCTCCATGGCGAGCGTCGCAGGCACCTCTGCTGCAGCTGCTATCGGGGGCGCGCCGGCATAGTCACAGGAAGGATGGGGCTGATGGCCGTGGCGCGCGGATGGGCGGGGCACGGGCACAACCCATCCGCGCAAAGCCGAAGCTGAAAAGACCAGGAGTTCAGACCAAGTACAAGCTCAAAACGCACAAGGGTGCGATGAAGCGCTTCTACCAAAAGGGCGATGGGACATTCATGCACAAAGCCGCGGGTAAGAAGCACTTGCAGGCGGGTACGTCCCGCCGGCGGCAGACGCTGCGCAAGATGGCGCACCGCCCTGTGACGACAAGACGTATCATCAAGAAGCTGAAACGGTTGATGCCGTACGGGTCGACAACGCAGCCGGCGACACGTTGGAAAGTTTCGCGCCTCTGGGAGCGGCCAGCGGACTGGAAAGAGCGCGTGGCCGCGGCCGAGCTGGCTCTTTTGGCCAAGGGGAAGGCGGCGGAGCCCAAAGTGGCGAAAGTCAAGAAGGCCAAAGCCGGCGCGGCGACGGCTTGAAAAAAATCTAAAATGAAGACTGAGATGCGTTGAAACATACTATGGGATGTGGGGGGGGGGGGGGGGGGGGGGGGGGGGGCGCGCGGGGGGGGGGGGGGGAAGAGGGAAATGGGGACCCCGCGGTGGTGGCGTATAAAATGGAAAAATCGCCGATCCGGACTGCTTAATATTAAATTCGATTCGAGCGGCTCGCGCGCCGCAACCCCGCCGGCCAGCGTGCCGTGTGAGGTCGGGTCGCGGGTGTGTGCTCGGCTGAGCGACGTCGCAGACCGACGGACGACCGGACAATCGACATGATCGCAGTCGACGAGTCTTTTGCAGACTCATGTGTCAGGGCGTGCGCAAACTGTGCCGACTGCTGGACTGGTGGGGCCTGCACCGCGACCAGAGTCCAGACACGGTCAGACACGCTCCAGCGTGCGCGCGACCATCCCAGGCCGCGTGCGGCGCGTGTCGAGCTCACGATGGCAGCAAGTCGTCGCCCAGGTCGACGTCGGCAAAGTGGTCGTCGTCCGCGCCGCCCGCCGTCACCTTCTTGGATGGCTTGGACGAGCCCTTGCCACCACCGGCAGCGGCGTTGACCTGCGCGCGCTCGTACTCGTCATCGTGCTGCAGGCCAGGCGCGCGCGGCGGCGCAGCGGGCAGGCCGGGACCTCCGCGATTGTACGGATTGTTCTCGTCGTAACCGTCGGAAGTGCTCGGGGCGCCAGGACGGCCTGGCGGGGGCGGGGGCGGCGGCGGCGCATGCAATCCCGCGAGGGTGTTCGCCTCGCTCGACTGTTCCAAAGCACGCTCCACAGCGCGCAACTTGACCACGTAATCGTGGCTCTGGTCCTTCTTGCCAAGGTCGTCGCAGATGTGCACGAGGTAGCGCAGGCACTCGATGTTGTCGGGGAAGTCGGCATGGATCGCGCGGTAGATTTCGAACGCAAGCGCGTAGTCGCCGCTCCGGCGATGGCACGAGGCCACCATCAGCTTCCACTTGACCTCCGCCGGCTGGATCTGTGCCGCGCGCTCAAAGTAGGCGACCGCCTTCTCGTACATCTCGTTCTTGACGAAATAGGCGCCAAGCCATGAGATGACGTTCATATTCACAGGGTAGTACCGGTACGATTCCTGGTGGTAGTGGAACGCCTGCGCCTCGTCGTCCTCCTTGAGGTAGATGTTGCCGATGCGCGCGAAGACGGACGGATCGGTGGGCACGCGCGCATTCAAGATCTTGAACCACTTGATGGCGTTGCGCGACTGGTTCGACTGGTCAAACAGATCCGCGATCTGCCACATGACCTCCACCGAGTTCGGGATGATGGCGTGCAGCTTCTCGAAGAGCGAGAGCGCGGCCGGGAACTCGCCCAGCCGCTTGTTGACCACGCCGAGGTTGTAGATCGCCTCAAGGCAGTCAGCCTCCGCGCCCATCGCCTCCTGGTACATGGCGCGAGCGTGCTCGAGGTCACCTCGCATGAACATGCAGTTGCCCTTGTTGACGAGTGCCTTTGCATTGTACCGGTTGTGCTTCATCGCGATGTCGGCGTACTTGATCGCGTTTTGGTAGTCGGCCTCGTGGAAGTAGATGAAGGACAGGTTGGTCGCTGCGTGCGCCACGAGAGTCTGGTCCTTCTTCTCGTAGCTCTTGAGCGTCTCGATGGCCTTGTCGTACTCACGCGAGCGCATAAAGTAGAGTGCCTTCCCCATCTCCATCTCCGTAGCGAGGGACTGGTGGTTCTGCGCGCGCAGGATCTCGCCGATCCAGTTGAAGCCCGACACGATGTCCGACTCGATGACGGGCGCGAGCAGCTTGGCGGCCACCTGATGAGGGAGGCAATCAGCATGCAATCAGAATGCAATCAGAGGTGCAATCACGGCGACACTGACGATCGCCTGGGCGGCCACCTGATGAGGGAGGTACTCAAGAAGTCATCCGAGGCCATCCGAGGCCATCCGAGGCCATCCGAGGCCATCCGAGGCCATCCGAGGCCATCAGGGGGCTCCCACCAAGAGGTATTTGGTGCTCTGCCGCTGCTTGAGGCGCAGCTGGTCCTTGAGCCCGTCCTCCTTGAGCACATCGTCGAGCTCGGCCTCGAGGTTCTCGTCCATGCCGAGCTCGCGCACCGAGATCAGCCGCGTGAACGCCTTCTTCATGCGCTCCTTCTCGCCCGACGCATAGTAGCAGAGGACGAGGTTGAAGCCCGTCTGGAGGTCGGCCGAGCCGTCCATGATCTGCTCGTAGCTCGCGATCGCGTCCTGGAACTGGCCGAGGCGCACGAAGGCGTTGCCGATGTTGCGCATGATCTTGTACCGGATCTCGCGCCCCGTATTCGGGATCTGGTCGAGCGCCATTCGGTACATCTTGATCGCCGCCGAGTACTTTTTCTGCTCGTAGTAAATGTTGCCCATATTGACGCGCAGCCGGCCCGACTGCGCGTATTGCTTGTTCTTGACGATGACTGAGTACGCGTTGAGCGCCTCCATGTACATGCCGCAGCAGTGGTGCTGGTTGGCCAGGTTGAACGTCACCGAGTAAGTCAGATCGATGTTGATCTGATCAGCCAGGCCACTCTCCTCGCGCTTCTTGCAGAGCTGCCGCTCGAGCTTGCCCGCCTCCTTGGCGCGGTCGAGCGCAGCCTGGTACTGCTTCTTGAGAGAGAGCTGCGCGCTCTCCTCGATCAGCGCGTTCACCTCCTTCTCCATCGCACGGCACTTGTCCTCGGGGCTGTTGTCCGCGCGCTTCTGCAGCGGCGGCGCCGGCCCGCGGCCGCCACCGGAGGCGCCGCCGTTCATCGGATCGAAGCCTTTGCCCGTGCCCGGCCGCCCGTGGGCCGTATAGCCCGCGGCGCGCACAGCCGTCATCGGCCGGTTCTCGTGCTCGCCCGGCCCGCCCGCGCGCGACATGCCCGCGCCAGCACGTGAGGCGAGGCCACCGCCGCGCATTCCCGTGCCTAGTGGCCGGAAGCCGCCTGCAGAGGGCGGTACTCCAGCCGCGGGCTGCGGCATGGGCTGCGGATTACTGTTAAACCCCTCATAGAGATCGTCGTCAGGAGCTGCGAGCGCGCGCGTGTCGAACATAGCAACGTCAGAGCGAGTGCAGAGCCAGCTATCACAAGAGCTGGAAATGTCGTGCGCTCCGCCCGTTGCGCCGCCAGGCAGGGCGCGCTGGCTTTGTGCTAGCAGACGTGATTCGGAACTTACAATGTCCGTAGCCGTAAGAGGCCATTCCGTTCCGTCCGCAGTGCTCGAGCGGCAGCAGCACCGAATGCCAGCACCGCCTGGCCGTTTGCTGCCTGGCAAGGAGGACTTCTAAAGCGATGAAAGTGGCAATCAATCTGACTTAAAGCCGGGGATGAGACATAATATACATCAGGCTTGACTTGACTTGACGAGGCCAACCTTGCTCCACGCCTCCGCGTGAGAAGGACACTCCATCATGCCTCAAGCGCCTCCTTCGCCATGGCAACAGCGCGTCTCACCGGAGCATCGCGACGCGATCCTCGAGGTGCTCGCGCTGCAGCGCGGGCTCGTGGAGATCAACTTCAAGCTCAGCGAGACGCAGAAGGAGAACGCGGACATGGCCAAGGAGATTGAGGGCCTCTCCGCATACATCGACTCGCTCATGAAGAGGGTATTGAGTATGGGCTCGCTCATCACCTCCGACAAGTCAAAGGTCGGTGGCAAGAAAGGCATGTTCGGCGGATCTAAAAGTGTGCCAGTCAAGACACCACCGCCACCAGCACCAGGGCGTGCGAGCATGGGTGCGCTGCCGCCGCCGCTACCGCCTTCAGATGCCGGGCGTGCGAGCATGGGCGCGCCGGCGCCGGCGCCGCCACCGCCACCGCCCGGGCGTGCGAGCATGGGCGCGCCCCCTCCCCCGCCGCCGCCGCCAGCAGCTGGGCGTGCGAGCATGGGTGCGCCGCCGCCGCCGCCGCCGCCGCCGCCAGGCCGCGATCCTGAGACTGGGCGCTTTAGCGCCCCGCCACCGCCACCGCCCAGGCCGGGCTGAGTCATGAACGGAACCGGGCGCGTCTCTGTGCGCTGTGTAGCGTCCTATGAACGGGGCGTCAGGAACGGGGGGTGACGGGCGTGCTCAACGATTTGTTTCACCATAGGGCGTGCTCAACGAATAACCTTCGATGCCGACGCTTCCATGGTGAATTCGTTGACGATTATTTAACGATTATTCGCTCGATACTTTGACCCGTGCGTCGCGCATCGAGTCTCGAGTCTGTGGGGAGTCTGTGCGAGAGTGCGACACCTACACACCGGTCAAGGGTCATCGTCCGGCCCAGGTGCACTCTTCCAGGCGTAGGGAGCACTGCTGAGAATGATTGGACTTACTTGACTTTACGTTTTGCAGATTCGCACGGACGAGAAGTCGAGAAGCCCCCGAAGCCGACGAAACAATGTAAACAAGCACATATGCTCCGCTCCGCAGTCGGTGTCGCGCTCGCCACGGGCGTAACCGTAGCTGTGTTCACCTACCGGCAGCGCCGCGCGCTCACATCGGCCGCAAAACGAGCTCTGCGCGCACACTACTGCAGGGACGTCGACGACGAGCTGCTGCATGTGCTGCGCACTTCGGCCACGGAGGCTGTGAGCGTCACGGCCGGCGGAGACCTCCCAGACGACGTTGACGTGCTCATTTTCCCGGGTGCAGCGACGCCGGATCGCGTCTACGCAGCTGCCGCGGCACTTCCAAATCTGAAGGCGCTCATCATGGCATACGCGGGCATCCTGCCTGCGCAAATTGATAAGATGCGTGTTGCCTTCGGCGACCGGCTCGGCTCGACGGTAACGCTGCACAACCTGCATCACAACGCGCCCATGACGGCCGAGATGGGCGTGGCGCTGCTGCTGGCTGCGACCAAGCGATTACTTCCGGCCGACGCGAAGCTGCGCGCGGGCGACTGGCGGCCGCGCGGCCTGCCCTTTCCTGGAGAGGAGGTAGATCCACCTATGCCGATGGTGCTCCTCGAGGGCAGGACGGCGCTGGTGCTCGGGCTCGGCCATCTCGGCACGCGCGTTGCCAAGGTGCTTCACGCACTCGGCATGCGAGTCCTCGGCACGCGGCGTAGCGTGCGTCCTGGGAGCATGACGGTCGTTGACGGAGTCGAGGTGTGTATACAGTGCCGAGGAGCTCCCTTCGCTGCTGCATGCATGTGCTCACCACGTCGCCACCTCCACCACAGGTGTACAGTGCCGAAGAGCTCGCTTCACTGCTGCCACGTGCTGACGTGCTCATGATTTGCTTGCCCTCGACGGCGCTGACGCGCTCGCTCCTTGGAGCCAAGGAGCTGGCCCTGCTCCCGTTGGGTAGCGTTCTCGTCAACGTGGGCCGAGGCGACATCGTCGACGAGTCTGCACTCTTCGAGGCGCTACGATCGGGACGGCTCTTTGGCGCCGGCATCGACGTGTGGTACAATTACCCAGCGAACTTTGCTGCCGCGAGCTCCACGCCGCCCTCCACGCTGCCTTTCCACGAGCTCGACTCGGTGGTGCTCAGCCCGCACCGTGGCGGCGGTATCGGCATCCGCGACACCGAGCTCGTGCGCATGCGTCACCTTGGCCAAATGATCGCCGAGGCGGCCAGTGGGAAGCCGATGCCCAACAAGTGGGATTTTGCTCAAGGATATTGATTCACGAGGTGCTGCGTTCATTTCCCACTCTCCCTATAGCAAGAGGCACAGCGCTGTTATTATTTTCACAGCCAATGTTTTAATGTTCACACCTCTCATCCCGCGGAGTTCGTGGAGGCGGCACCGGTCCTCTCGTTGCTTCTCTCATGTCCCATGTCAACCTGACGCTCGATCCCGCGCAGGCGCACGAGCTCGCGTGGGCCCTGGCAGCCGCCAAGTCGCAGGCGGTCGAGGCGGAGGAGGCGGCTCGTCGGGCGCGTGAGGCTGCCGACAACGAGCGCTCCAAGAATCGCCAGTTCGAACACGAGGTCACCGCTCTGCGCATGCGGCTTGCCGATGGCGGCGGCGGCATGGAAACCGACGCGGGTGAAGCAAACTCTCTGTTCTCGGCGCAGGTGCAGGATGTTAACGCCATGCTCTCTGCCGAGAACATCACGCTTTCCTTTGAGTGCCAGCAGCTGCAAGACAGGCTGGAGCGAGCCCAAAAGGAACAGGAAAAAGTGCGCGCGGCGAGTGCCAAGCGTCGGTCCGATCTGCTGGAGCAGCGCAACAATACGCTCAAAGCGCGCAGCCGCGCCGACACACAGCTTGAGATGGCCATCGCTCAACTCGACACGGAGCGTGCTCGCAGCACCCAGCTCGAGGCCGAGATTGAGAGGCTGGCCTCATCAGACCGCGACGCGCGCTCGCGCAGCGCACGGCTGCTGGAAGAGAATCGGCGGCTGAAGAAGGAAGCCGAAGATCACGCGGCGTCCGCCGCCGCGAGCGAGCGGGACGCTGCGGCGCTCCGCGAGCAGCTACGGCAGTCGCAAGCGCGTTTGCATGCGAGCCAGAAGCTTGCGCAGCAGCAGCGCGATGAAGTACACTCGCTGACGCTGCAGCTGGCGGCGGAGCGCTCGGCGCTCATGCGCGAGCAGAAAGAAGAGCGTCGATGCCAGACGCTCCTGGCCATCTCGAAGCGTCAAGACAAGGCCGCCGCCCAAGTGCGTGCGCTCGCAGCAGCAGCGAGCGCAACCGCTGCGGCGGCGGTCTGCCGTGTCTCTTCACCTCCCAAGACGGCAGTGGCGCTCGCTGACGGCCCTCTGGGCAAGGGCGCCCACCACGACGCGGGTGGCTTTCTGGGCCAGGGCGCCCAGGTCCGAATTGCCGGCACGCGGGTGGCACCAGACGCTCAACACGACGTTCGAGCGGCACCAGACGCTCAACACGACGCTCGTGCGGCGTCGGCAGCGGTAGTGGCGAGGATGCCATCGGCGCCGACAGTGGAGGAGGCGCCTTTCATAGCGAAGGCAGCTTTGACTGCAGAGGGCGCCGCCGAGGGCGCTCACGAGGGCGCCAGGCCAAGCGGCGCGGGTGCCTCGGCTGCCAGTGCGACGCTCCTTCGGCCGACCGAGAGCATGCGTCATCGGCAGATCGCGTGGGAGGCAGAGAGGAAGGCCTCCAAGGAAGCCAAAGAAGCCAAGGCGGCAGCGGAGAGGGAGGCGGCGGAGCAAGAGGCGGCGGCCAAGGTGGCGCATGAGGCGGCGCTGGCGCGCAAGGCGAGCGAGATCGCCGAGTACGCCGCCAAAGGCCCCGTTATAGGCACTGTCAAAGGACCGAAGCACGGGAAGCCGCGCCACCCGCCGCCACCCGCCGTAATGGCACCTCACGCCCAGAGCGCTCGCCTCACGCCGCGGCCGGACAAGAGCTTACCTTACTTACCAAGGGCAAGTGCGGCCATGCCAGCGGTGGCGGCTGCGTCGCCCCCGCCACCGCCGCCACCACCGCCGCCACCACCGCCGCCGCCGCCACCACTGCCGCCGCCGCCGCCGCCACCACCGCCGTCGCAGCAGCTATTGCCGCCGTCGGAGTACCCTGATGAAGGCAAGCATTTGTCGTCCAGAGCGATGGACCTGCAGGCGGACGTCGCTCTCAACACTTCGATCCGACGCATCCGAGAGCTGCTACAGCAGGTTTCCGGTATGGACCTGGCCCAGGAGCTCGTTACTGGCTTGGTAGGTGCCGATCCGCAAGGCGATCTGCCCGAGGACTCATCGTGGCCCGACTTGTGAGGTGAGCGCATGAGGTGAGCGCGGAGCGTCGGTGCCACGTCTCAGGGCGGGGCGGGCTGTTTTAGTGGTTTTTCACATTGCTTCGGAGTTTAACAAAAGCAGTTTAAAACAGTTTACGGTAAAAAACTCGAGTTTTAAACAGCGCGCGTTTATTGTACTCATCTGAAATGATCTTTGGAACACGATCTGGCGACGCTTTTGTTGCCAGTCCTCTCCACCGCACACTCAGTCCGCTCGCGTCGCTCATGGCATCGGGAACTTGGAGGCAAACTCGGTGACGCGCTCGCGCAGCGCGCGCACCTCCGCTGAGCCCTCGATCTCATGCACAAAATCGGCTAGTTTGGGCCCCGACAACGCTTGCAACTGAAGCGATAGCTGCGCCGCCGCGTGCAGGTGGTCAGCGACCACCTCAAAATCGGCCTCGTTCAACCCCCTAGTCGTCATCGCGGGTGTGCCCACTCGCACGCCGCCCGGCGTGAGCGCTGACGTGTCGCCGCGCACGGCGTTCTTGTTCAGTGAGATGTGGACCGCCTCGCACAGCTTCTCGAGCTTCGAGCCTGTCAGGCCGAGTGGGCGCAAATCCCACAGTACGAGATGATTGTCGGTGCCGCCCGTCACAATTTCGTACCCATGGCTCACGAGCTTTCGAGCGAGGGCCTTGGCGTTCGCCTTCACCGACCGTATGTAGTCGCCGAATTCGGGCGCCGCGGCCTCCCGAAGTGCGACCGCGAGGGCACCAATCTGGTGGTTGTGCGGGCCGCCCTGCAGCGCCGGGAAGACGGCGCCGTTGACTGCGGCCTCGAACTTTTTGCGGTAAAAGATGACCCCAGCGCGCGGCCCACGCAATGATTTGTGCGTGGTCGAGGTGACAACGTCCGCGTGCTCAAACGGGTTGTGGCACTCGCGCGCGGCCGCGAGGCCCGAGATGTGCGCCATGTCGTTGAGCAGGTATGCGCCGACCTCGTCTGCAATCTGCCGCATGCGCCCGTAGTCCCAGTCGCGTGGGTACGCGGAGGCTCCCGCAATGATGAGTTTGGGTCGGAAGAGCCTGGCTCGTGCTTCGAGGCCGTCGTAGTCGACCAGACCAGTCGTGGCGTCCACCTCATACGGCAGCGACTCGAAGTAGATCGAAGTCGCCGAGATCTTCTTCTTCGGCGAGTAGTAGCCGTGGGTGAGATGGCCACCCGACGGCAAGTCGAGACCCATAATGCGGTCGTGCGGCTGCAGCAGCGCCGTGTACGCGGCGAAGTTGGCCGGCGAGCCAGAGTACGGCTGCACGTTGACGCCCCACTCATCCGGCGATAGGCCATACAGGTCCAATGCGCGTTTCTGGCAGAGCCGCTCGATCGCGTCGATGTGCTCGTTGCCACCATAGTAGCGCGCGCCAGGCAAGCCTTCGGAATACTTGTTGGTGAGACACGATCCGAGCGCCTCGCGCACAGCAGGCGACACGAAATTCTCCGAGGCAATGAGCTCGAGGCCATCACGTTGCCGTGCAGCCTCTTTCTCGATGAGTGAGCACACCTCCGGGTCCTGTTTGCTGAGCGATGAGTGGCCAGCAGCCGGTGTGCTACTGGACGGTGCCGAGGCCGCGACCCCAATCGAGTAGGCTGTCGCCACCGTTATGTGCAGTAGCAGCTGCACCGTCATGAGCATTGCCAGCCAATGTTGGTTTGCGCGGCGATCGGCCGGAGATCTCCCATGCACCTCGCGTACCCGGTAGGTGACTGTGGTAGGTAAACGTGCGGGTGTCTCGACGCAACCTGAGCTCTCAGGCGAACCCCTTTTGGGAAGCGGTACCGGTACTTGTGGAAAGTCGACACAGCACAGGAAGAAAATTTGATGTGTGAATTCACAGTCAGTTCCAGAAGCGCCGGATGGACATGCGGCGGTTTGGAGATCGCGCGAGATCGAGGTGTTGCAGATCCAACATGACTCACAACATCTTCGTTCACCAGAAAATCTCCACGTTCGGTGAATTGTTCTGTGTGTCCCGCACGAAGCAAGTCGGGGCAGCACCACAGAGACGCTTGACGTACAAGGGTCCGCCGACGCTGCACAAGGATCCGCCGTCAATATGCCGATCAGCCTCGTCATCTTGATCCTGGCTGCGTCGCTGCAATTCTCTCCTGCTTTCCATTGCAGTCCAGCTGTTCGCAACGGCCCTACGGCGATCGGCGCTCAGATTCGCATGGCTGGCTTCGGAGCGCCGGCGGGAGGCAAGAGTGCCAAGCCAGTTGTCGGAAAGACTGAGCTATCGCCAAAACGCCAATGGGACAAGTTCAAGGAGTTAGTCGCAGATGGATCACCACGCCACCGTGTCTTTGTTCAACTAGACGACAAGTGGACCGAGGTTGGCGATCTCGCCGTAGCTCCACCTGGCACCCCAGCACAGGCAGCACAGTACAACAAACGCCTGATAATGGAGCATGCATCGAGGGTTGCGCCAGCTCTTGCCTTGCGGTCCACGGAGCTGAAGCTTGGTATTGAAGGCGAAAATGGCGAGCCAGTCTTGCTGACTAAGCAAGAGGTGCCCGACAAACTGATGTGCGGCTTCGAGGGCGAAGCAGACGCGTCGGGCAAATACAAGTCCATCCGCGGCACGTCGAGGAACTCGGATCCTACAACCATCCTTGGGAAGTCGCAAGGTGGTGCGAAAGCACGCAAGTAGATTCGTCCCAGCGTTGCCATTCTCCCCTGCCGCCTGCGCTTGAGTGACGGCTCGAGGACGGTGCTCCAACCTCCATGTATACTGCGCCGTGGGGTCGCTTCGTGTGCCCGTTCGTGTCCCGGGCGGTCGTGGTCGAGCGGTGGGTGCGGTTCTGTCGAAGTCCCAGGTGGTCTTTTAGGACTCTTATTTATGTGGCTTTGAGATTGGCGGGGGAGCCGGGACACACCGCGGGTACACCTGCGCGTGCGCCCCGGGCGCGGCGGCGGCCGCCGGCCGGCCACCGCCGGGCGCGCGGCACGCGAGGCACGACCGCGCCGTAACCCGGACACGCTCGCGACACGCACACGGGACGGTGGACTCGTTCCCGTTCGGTTCGTGTTTGATTGGTCACATTGGACTGGCGCTTCGCTGGGCCTGCGGGCCGGCCCGCGGCGGCGATTCTGCCGAACTGTCTCGTCACGCGTCGGCGGCGCGTTCGTTTGCGCGGATGCCGCCGGCCCGCGCGCGACGTCTCGTCCATGTGCATGTCGAGCTCGAGGCCGATGCGAAGGTCGTCGGCTTTGGCTGTCATCGGGTTGGCTCAGGCGCATTGCCATGAGAGTCGCTGGTACACTGTCAAGACGCTCAGTGGAGGGGTCCCAACTAACGCAATAGGGTACGCCGCCACTCTTCGCCGCAGCCGACACTTGCGAGAAATGTGTCTATGGCCCCATACTCGTATCGGATCCAAGCAAATGTCTCGTCTATGGCCTCAGGCGGCGATCCTCGGATCGCCGACCAATCGACGCCACGACCGACCTCGGCCGCGTCTGCGCCGGGCGCTGCCTCGTTCGCCTCCCGAGTCGATTCGGCGTTCGCGTTCGCGGCGGCCAGCAGCTCCTCAGATGCGGCGTAGCTCTCAACGATCGAGGCTCGATCGTCGCCCGCGGCATGTTGCATCAGAGCTGCGAGCACACCTGTTCTGTCCTTACCCTGGGCGCAATGGATGAGGACGCCACCCTCCCGGCGGCGGTCGGCTGCGAGTTTCAATGCGCGGCCCCACGCGGCCGTGTTTGCACGCAGCATCGCAGTATACAGCAGTTGCTGCCGGCCACGCGAGACCTCGTCGTAAAGAAGTCGGCTCAACTTCTTCGTGTCGAAGCTCTTGTACAGGAGCGCTTCGGCCCTCTTTGCAGGGCGCAGCCGCCGCTCAACCTCCTCAAAGAAGCCGTCGACGTTCTCATAGACTGGCACGTGGTAGCGACGAAGCACCCCGCAACCCTCAGAGGCGAGCTTACCAGCGCCAACTGCCGCTCCGTTATTGTAGGCAGCGGTCAGAAGGCGGCCAACACGACTTGCACGCCGCTGCGCCCTGAAGATCTCATCCTCATTTCTGAGATCGATGATCGTTCTGATTCGAGCTCCGTCCAATATGTACGCGGCCGCTGCATCTGTCGCGCTATCGAGAGCTGCGGAGCGGTACAGCCCTGGTAGAGACGCGCTCACGGCGCGGAAATTACTCACGCCGTCGAGCGTGACGAGCATCCTTCATTCTTTGTTTGCCGGAGTTTTAGTGGGTCGTCCTCGTTCTGAAGCTTGACGCCAACATCAGAGGCCGTGAACCACAGTGTGAAGAGTCCGTTTGCGGAGCCCAGGGAGTAGGGAGGGACACGCTGCACATCGCATCCCTATGATGTGCATGTACCGGTAGTCTTCACATGAATATGCGAACTCCTGCTTTCCCGCCGCTCCATGTCCGAGAATTTGCTCAGCGATCGCGAGGCCAGTGCGCACGAATCCCGCTGCATCCGCGCGCCGTCCACATGTACATGCGCGCACGTGGCATGGATCTGGGCGGAGCGGCCAGTCACGGCTGCGCACCCCAACCCCGGCAAGTGGATGCTGTTTCCCTCCACCGAGGACGTGGACCGCTGGTGGACCGTTGTGCAGCGGCTGCTGGCGACTGGGCGGCTCGGAGACACTGCCAAGGTAGCGCCCAGCCGTGGCAACGTTCGGACGCATCTGATCTGTGTCTACCTCCCGGACTCCGACGACGTCAAGGAGGTGATGCGTGTGCTGCTGTTGCTGCGTGATGAGCTGGACCTGCGGATGGGGCTCAACTACAAGACGGACGAGGAGACGATCAATGGCCACTATGCGGCAAGCTCCGGTCGGAACATCCAGCACGACTCCAAAGAGATGGTGTCCATGTACACCTCGCCAAGGCTGGTCCAGCAGCAAGTCGCGCCTGCCACTGCTTCACTCTCCCCCCTCCTCTCATCTACCAGCGGAGCCACCAGCCATAGTGCCAGCGTATGTGATGACAAAGTCGCGGTCGTCGAGCTGGTCCGAAACAACCCAACCAGGCAACTGATCGCCATCCGTGAACCTGCTGCTGACGCTCACACGCCGAAGGTGGACGTGCGTTTTCTCAGCCCACCCCAGCCGTATGTCATACCGTCTCAGCGCGGTCAGAAACGCAAGGGTGTCTCCAGCGCGCAGCGCAAGCTGGGCAAGGCTGCCAAGAGTGAGTAGGACAAGACAAAACCCCCGCCATTCGTCTTTTTATCTGTCCCGGCTTGTGCGCCCGTTGTTCCTTGTGTTGACTTATGTGGGGAGATGTCTCCGGCCGTTTGGGATATTGGGCAAGATCTATGGGGTACCATGGGGATTCATGCATACATCAGGAGATCTGTTTAATTCAAGAAAGAGTAGAAAATCTAACTGTGGTGGTAAATAACAGGCGCAAGGGGGACCTCTCGCCGATATTAGTATCAAGTCGTGCGAGCGGCGTATTGTTTCCTCTGATATAATAATCCGCAATGGGAGCGACGCCGCATAGAGCACGTACCACGTTGGCACTTGGCAGATTGTGTGCTCGCTCGGCACCTACGCACTTCGGGGGTCGAGTTTCGAAGCGCAATGGTGCGCATGGCGTCCAGGCGTCGAGTCCTCCGATGATAGTTAGAGTAAGTGGCCCCGCCCACCCACTGAGTTCAAAATCAGGTGGTGGGGATAGTGTGTGAATCCAGAGAAAGAATACCTCCCACTACCCCTTTGGGTCAAACACCCACCGCGATGTCTTGCGCGATGTAAGCCTGGTTTTATACAGCTTTCAATACAGCTTTAGCAGGCACCGGGTTGTCGCGCTCACCACAGGCTGCGGCCTTTTGTGTAGCTTTGATGAATCGCAATTCAAGTTTCAACACGCGACCACGAGGTTTTATCAAAAAAGCGTGCGTGGTTTTTCAGTTTTTCACACCTCAGCCCAGGGTGGCCATTATATGGCTCCCCTGTGTCTTTTTACCGGTAACATATGCTCCCATGCTATATTGCTATTCCCCCACCCCATTAGTTCAGTTGAACTGAACTGAACTGAACTGAACTGAACTGAACTGAACACCCCATTAGGTGTGCCCACATGACTGCCGCGCGGGAAGCATATACCGGTACGCGGGGCGATTGTCCCGGCTCCCCCCGTGTCTTTTTACCGGTACGCGGGGCCCGCGGGGTGCCTTTTTGCTGGCCCCTGTTACGGACTTACGGTCCGAGATTGGTTTTTCCGCTCCGAAACACACACACGCGGCCTCGCACTCCCTCTGGTACCATGGTGAGAGAGGCTGCACATGTCGACCTCTTGAGCACGCTCGGCAAGCAATACGGCACGGATAAGGTCGAGCAAGGATTCACGAAGATTTACCACTTGCGGCTGCGCGCGCAGCGGCTCAGTGTCACTCGAATTCTGGAGGTCGGTGTCTACTTTGGCTCTTCGCTTCGCATGTGGCGGGACTACTTCCCAAATGCAACAGTGGTGGGTGTGGACACCTTCAGAGGAATCGATGGCTGGAGCAACGTTTGGGGCGATGGCAAGCGCACGACGTTCCCGAACGCTGACAAGTTTCTGCGCGAATGGAAAGAGCATCTTCATGGGCCGCGTCTGCATTTGGTGGTGGGCAACCAGAGCGACGACCTCAGCATGCAGCAAGTGACCAGCGAGTTACAGCCATGGACGCCTTTCGATATCATCGTCGAGGATGGCTCGCACCTCAACCGCGACCAGCAGGTGAACTTAGCACAGCTCCTGCCGCTCATCAAGCCGGGTGGCCTCTACATCCTCGAAGATCTGCACTGCTCGCTGCAATCGGGGTACGACGACCCACTTGGTAGCTATAACACTGCTCTCAAGACGCTCGAGCGCTTCAATCGCACCAGAAAGCTGCGCTCACGCCACCTCACCGCCACCCAGAGCAGCCTGCTAGAGGCATGGATCGAGGCTGTTGAGATCGCTCAGACCCCTAAGCATAAGTGGACCTCTTTCATAACGAAGCGCCAAACGCCACGCCATCCCGGACGTATTAGCTGATTTTTCAAAATCATACAGTGACTGTTAGGGGATGGGGAGGGGGTAGGGAAGGGGGTCGAGGGCGTTCGGGTCCTCCCTCCCCTAGGGTTCGGTCCAGGATCCACCGCAGCCGGTCCTGCGAGCTCCCGCCGCGCCGGTGCGCGCGCTCGTCGCGTCGTCCTTCGATGTGCGGTTGGCGGCTGCCGTCGGTTCGCTAACAATTCGCTTACACATTCGAGACATTCGCCAGAGCCCCCCCCAAGGCGCGGTACCGTAGAGTCGCTTGTTTAAGACTGTGCTGTGGTCTTGCATGTTCATGACGGTCGCTAACATGACGCGCGCGCGGGGGGCGCGCCGTACTTGTTCGCTTCATTCCGAGTTATACAAGGCAGGAAAAGGTTTTAACAACCTAACACAGCGTTCAGAACTTCAAGTTCAACTTGAACTTGAACTTGAACTTCAGTACTATATGTACTTCGGCGAAGATTCTTCGGCTTGTTCTTCGGACGGTCGAGGCCTTTGAGGCTTCGGCGAGGCGCCGTCGTTCCGTCGATGGTCTCAGGAGTCACAGGACGAGCAGGAGAGGCCACATTCTCCGCTGTATTTCTTCCTAATTTCTGAGATTTCACAGTCCATTTCACACCCCACGGTGGTGGCGGCGGCGGCGGGCAGCGGCGGCGGCGGCGGCGGCGGCGGCGCTGGTTCCGAGCGAAGATGGTGTCGCTCCTGCTCGTTGCGTCGGCGACGTCGCTGATGCTGCCGGCAGCTCGAACCATTCCTGATCGGCATGTCAGTGTGCGCTGTAGCGCAGGAGCGCCCAGCGCCTCATCCGATGACGTGCTGTTCTCGCCACTGGAGACAAAGCTTGCTGATGCCATGGCGGGGTACATGCTTCGGCCGGCGCAGAAGCCGGCGTCCGCGCCGGAGCCTACGCTACCGACGATTCGTCATGGTTTAGCCCCACGTGCAGGTGTGACATTCTACCGCGATGGCAATGCCTGGTGCCCGTTCTGCGAGCGCGTTTGGCTGCAGCTGCTCGAGAATGGGGAAGAGTACGGCACAGTGATCGTGGACATTGGAGCCAAGAAGCCGCCGTGGTACACGGATGCCGTGCCAACGGGGCAAACGCCATCCGCTGTGGTGGATGGCACGGTTATCTGGGAGTCGCTTGACATCATGGTGGCCCTCGAGGAGCGCAAGGACACGGGTGCGAGGCTGCTGCTTCCCGCCGAGCCGGATGAGCGCGCCCGCGTCGTGGCCGAGCTGCGCGCCTTCGACGACCCTGAGAAGGGTCTGAACGTGGGTGGCGCGGGCTACGCCTTCATGCGCGGCGCTCCCTTCGGGCAAGTGCCCGACGAAGGAGGCGAGTCAGACGCTAAGGTCGCTGCGCTGCGTGCTGCATTCGAGCAGAAGCTCTCGCGGCTCGAGGAGCGGCTAGCACGTGTGGAGGACAGTCCGTATTTTGAGGCCGAGTTCGGCGTGCTCGACATCGCGCTGTGGCCCGCGATGGAGCGGATGGCTGCCGGGCTTCGCGCCTTCAGAGGCTACGAGATACGGGACCAGCCGGGCTTCCCGCGCCTAAGTGCGTGGCTGCATGCAATGGGAGAGCGGCCGGCGGTCGCGCGGGTTCGTTCCGACGATGGGACCCTCGTGCGCCTCTTCGCCAAGGTCTTCGGCATGAAGGGGAATCGCTCATGGGGCGACTCCCTTGTGCTCGTCCGCGGCTCGAAACCCGCGCTTGAGGCCGCCGCGAAGCTCGTGCGTAACCGCCGCGAGGTCGTGGACGACATCCTCTTGCATTCCCAGCTAGGCAAGGGCGGCCTGGGCGGCCTGTCGCGCAGCGAGACGGCGGAGGTTGTGGAGGTGGCGATCGCGCTAGTGGCCGCGCGCCTCGCCGCCGCGCCGCCGCCGGATGTGACGCGCCTCATCGAGGATGCGCAGCAGCGCGCTGCCGCCGCCGGCGTCGTGTGCGTCGCACTCTCCTTCCTGCGCGCTCGCGTGAGCGCTCCGCGTGACATGACGGCAGCGGCCGCGACTGCGCTGCGAAGGGCGTGCGCGGAGGAGGCGGCTGAGGCGTTTGATCGGTTTGGGTATGTGTAAAATAGGCCGAGATTAAGCCGCGGGTGATCGGCGCCTCGCGCGGCGCGGCCATGCGCGCCGGCCGCCCGGCCGGCCGCCGACGTCCGGTGTCACCGAACGATCTGCATCCGATCTCACGCGTGATCGTCTCGGGTGTCTCGGCGCGCCGCCGTACCGTAAATGGACAAAATAAAACGTGCTTATTTTTGTGGCGGAACCTCTCTCTGAGTCCTCGAGTCGTCGTGCACGACACACGGCATGCCATTCTTCGCTTGAGGCGCTTGGGGTATCGTTGGACGCTGGCGCGCAGGGTTTGAGTGCCTGAGAAGCCTTGGCCCACACCTCCGCCACACCTCTCTCAAGTTGCCCCCCTTTGTTGGAGGAGTAACTCGATGACAGCCTGCGCTTCCGCAAGGTCGAGCTCCGCAGGCTCGAGCCGCGCCTCGTCGATCGCGCGCAGCGCGCCTCTTGCGCGCTCGCGCCGCACGGCATGCAGATGTGGCTCGAGAGCGCCGAGCTTCGCTCTCCTCTGCTCGACCGCCACCTCAGCGTCGGCGAGCGCGTCTGACGCCTCATCGACCGCTCGCTGAGCGGCGATGATCCTCGAAGGGTCGGCGCGAGGCTCGCCCCGCTGACCGGTGGCGCGGGCATGCTCCTCCTCAGCCGCGGCAGCGCGTTGCTGCGCGCGGAGCAGCTGCTGTCGCTGTGCGGCCAACCCCTCAGAGAGCTCCGCATACTGCGCGCTGAGCGCCTCCGCTTCGGCTGCTGTGACCTCGGCTGTGACCTCGGCTGTGACCTCGGAGAGCTCCTCTGCCACGGCCTGACCGCCGCGCGTCGCGTCGTGGTGGGCCCCTCCGTGCCTCCGCTTCATCGCGTCGTCGTGGGCGCGTGAGAGCTCGGCGTGCAGCGCGTGCAGCGCGTGCAGCGATTCGGCATACCTCGCCGCCCCCTCGCCGCTCTGGACGGCCCCGGGGGGCAGCGACGCGAGGCGTTCGGCGCCGTCGCGGGCGCCGTCGCGGGCGACCTCGAGCTGGTAGAGAAGCCGCTCATTCTCTTGCTCGAGGGCCCTCACGCGCCCTCGCGCCGCGCCGAGCTCGCGCCGCCAGCCCGCGACGGCGCCCGCGACCTGGTGCGCTGTTGCCTGGTCGATCGCGCCGCCGTCGGTGAGCGAGAGCCGCGGCGGCGGCGCGGCACCAGAGGCGGCGTGGAGCGCGGGCGCCGTCGCGGGCGCCCGCGAGGAGCTCTCAAGCATCGACTGCTGCTCATCGATCCGCCTCATCAGCGCCACCTTGTCGGCACGCACCTGCGCCCACGCCGCGTGGGAGAGGTCGCCGCCGCCCGCGGCGGCGACGCCCGCGAGGTACGCCGCCGTCCTCGCCCATCGCACGAGCGCACGGCGGCTCGACATCCCAGCCGACTCTTCAAAGAAGAAGGCAAGACGCTCCTGCACCCATGCGGCCGTCTTCACACCTGCGAAGAAGCCCGTACCAACGGTCGCCCTGTGAAAGGAGCCCGCCGTGTTGCCGCCGCCCGTCGCCGCGCGCTGGTGAAAGGAGCCCGCCGGCTGGGAACCCGCGCGTGCCGGTGCGCTCACCTTGCTGAGCGCGCCGCCCGCCGCAATGCCCGCAAGGCGCGCGTTGACGCCGTCGAGGCGTGCCTCGACCCGCATCTTCTCGAGTGCGGCGGCCTTGGCCTCCGCCGACGCGCGCTCGGCCTCCTGCTCGAAGCGGTCCTCGAGCGACGCGAGGGCCTGCGCAGCCCTCGCTTCGAGATCAGCGAGCTCTGCCTCGTGGGCGGCGGCTTGCTGGTTGAGCAACCCGACGAGTGCCGAGCGCTCCGCGTCGGAGATCGTCGGCAGCTGCAGCCGCGCCTCGGCCGTCGCGCGCTGCTCTTCGTGCGCGCGCTGCAGCGTGTTCATATGCGGCACGAGTTGCGAGGCCACCTCTGCCATCGCCGCGTCCTTGCGGCTAGCGATGCGGGCGAGGGCAGGCTCGAGACGCGCCTCCTCCTCGAGCGCCTCCTTGCGCCGCTTGAGGGACGCCTGGAGCTCGAGCAGCTCGAGGTCCGTCAGGCCGTCGCCCGCGGGCTCGGCGAGGCGCTGCTCGATGCGCCCGATGTCCTCCTCGGCCGCAAGCACGATCGCCTCAAGCGCAGAGAGCTCAGCCACGCTCGACTGCTCGACCGCACGCTCGGCTCCGAGCTTTGCCGCCGCCTTGATGGCGCTGATCTTCTCTTCCAACTCCTTGGTGGCCGCCTGCAGCTCGTGCTGCCGCTTCTCCGCCTGCGCGGCGCGCGCCTGCTCGGCCCCGCGCGTCGACGCCGCCTCCTCGGCCGCCTGCTTGAGCGCTGCGCCCAGCTCGATCTGCTCGCGCGCCATCGCCTCCATTGCTCGCGCCACCTCTGTCCGCTGCGCCGCGAGAGTCGCCTGGAGCTGTGCGAGCTCCTCGAGCCTCGACGCCTCCGTCGACACGATGGGCAGCCCGAGCTCATCGCGCAGCACTGCTTCCGCCTCCTCCTCGCCCTCGGCGGCGTGGGTCCCCGCGTGCCCATTGGCAAGGCTGCTGCTGTGCCCGTTCTTGGGCGGATGGGCGTGCTCGAGAGTGCGACGCGCCTTGGCGGCTTCGAGCTGGCGCTCGAGCGACGAGATCTCGTACAGCATCTCCCATCGGTCTGCCTTGATCGTCTTCTGCAGGTTGAGCAGCTCCTTGGCCATGTAGTGGTTGTAGACCTGAGCGTGCGCGAGCTGACCCTCGAGATCCGCGAGCTCAGCGAGCGCGTCGCGCCGCTCGGACTTCTCATCCTCCATGGTGACAGTGTGCTGGTGCACTTGCTCGAGCTTGCGCCGCGCCTCGTCCACATCGCGATGCGCCTCGAAGAGCGCGTTCGAGAGCCGGTTGATTTCCTGGTCCTTGGCCGCCTGCACTGAGCCTAGCCGCTGCTCGACCGCGTCCGAGGCGGCGCGAGAGTACGCGAGCTGATCGGAGATCTCGATCAGCTGCTTGAGCAAAATCTCCTTCGACGCCTGCGCCTGCGCGAGCTTCTGCGACGCGATGCTGCCGGCGCCGCCGGCAGCGCCGCCGTGCCCGTCGGTGCTCGCGCGCTCGGCGGCGGCGAGCGCGACGGCGGCCTGCTCGGTCGGCGACGCGCCGGGGCCGAGTCGGCCTCCTGGCAGCGCTCCGGCAGAGACGGCCGCCGCGAGCGCATCGGCCTTGGCGTGGCGCGTCGCGGCGTCGTCGCCCATGACCGCATCGAGCAGGTGCACGTCGTTGCTCATCTCGAGGTACTTGCGCACGAGGGGCGAGTCGGGCATCCGCAGCGTCCCCGGCGCGAAGTAGTTACGCTTGAACAGGTCGGCGAGGCACGGCAGTTGGATCACCTTGGTCTCCCAAAAGCGGCCGTTGCCCGCAAAGGTGCGCAGAAAGTTCATGGCCATCTTGAGCCACCAGGAGGCATGCACGATGTACATGAGATACAGATTGTCCTTGAGACGTCGGTCGAAGAGCTCGTACACCTTGCGCAGCCACGCGAAAGGCGGCTCGTTCTCGGGAGAGAGCGTCGTGTGAATGTACACGATGATGTACGCCGACTGTACGTACCGGTCGAGCGTGCGCATGATGTGCATCAGCACGCGCTCCCGGTCGATCGGGCGCGCGGGCAGGTGGCCGGCCCAGAAGAGAAAGATAGGGCGGCCGCGAGCGTCCACGCCCGCGCGGTAAAAGAGCTCCATGGCGTCGATGTCGGAGAGGTCCGCCAGGCCCGCACGCTCGAGAAACGAGGCGTACGCCGAGCCACGGCGCATCGCCTCGTCCGCGCCCGCGACCGAGGCGACGGCGGCGGTGGTGGCGGCGCTCGCAGCGTGAGCCGCGCCCCGGTCGCCGACGCTGCCGCCGAGCCGCGAAGGCGAGCCAGGACGCGGCGCCATCCTAGGCGGCTGCGTGAGGCCGGCGAGAGCGGCGCTGGGCTGGCGCCCGAGCGTAGGCTGCGCCGTCAGCAACGCCTGCGGCGGCGGTGCACCGCCAGGCGGCCCACCCGTCCGCCGCGGCGCCGCCGCGGCTGGCTGGGCGAGGGCGGGAAGCAGCCTCGCCGCCTCGTGCTCTTCGTGCGATGAGCGCGGAAAGTAGAGCGGGAGGAGGTTCTCGTAGACCATGGCGTCGTACACGTCCTGCGGGCGCATTGCAAATAGCACCAGCTGCAGCCCGCGCGTACTTGGCTGCTCGAGCAGCCGGCGCACCGTGCGCAGCGCCGCGTGCGCCACCTGTTCGCGGGGCGCGTCCTTGGTCTTGATGCATGTCACCGCGACGGTGGCGCACTGCAGTTGCGCGGCCGCGCGCAGGCTGCTCTCGTAGCAGCGCTCGAGCGTTGCCTCCGCCTCGCGCCCGTCCAACCACGGCGGCGGCACCGTGTGGATCACGTGCTTCGCCGGCAGCTTGAAGCCACGCGTCGCCTTGGCCTGGCCTGGCTGGCAGCCACCGAGCCGCGTGCACGCCTCCTCGAGCTGCGGGCCGGCGGCGACGAAGAGCTGGCCCGAAACCCCCGAGCGCTCGTTCAGGTCATCGTTATTGCAATTCACCACCGCGTCCACCTTGAGCGTCGTCACGTCGCCCTGCCAGAGTGCGATGCGGAAATTGAGCTCCTCATTCATCACGAAGGGCGAAGTGGCCATGTCGTCGAGAAGGAGCGCTTCAGACGGATCGGCCTCCATCGCGGTCGGCGCCACCTCGCCCCAGCGCTGCAACCCGTCCACCTCGACCGAGCCGAGGCCATTGGTGGCTGGCTTGGGCTTGGCCGAGGCCATTGGAGTTGACCCAAATGAAATTCCTCATCAAAATTGTGTTAACCTTCCATGCCTTTCGGTTCCACACAAAGCGGGGGGCTGCCGCGAGCGGCGCGGCCTGGGAGACTCCTGGGAGGCGCCCCTAGATGAGTGTTTTAATCCGACGGACCGCCTCCCTAATGTCGCGGGAAGCGGTACCGATCACTACGCCGATCCCAGCCGGCTTCGTACGCAAGGAAACCTTGGTGCCTTCACGTGTACCAGCGTCTACGCGAGCACCGGCACTTCCGTCAGCACAAGCACCAGCCCTTCCGGCGCTTCCGTCAGCACCGGCACCAGCCCTTCCGGCGACGATCACCATGATCGAAATCGACTCAGAGGAGGAAGAGGCGGAGTTTCTAACGAAGCTTCAGCGCACTGCGGGCAGCCATGGCGGCACCTCATCGCGTCAGCACGGCTGGGCGCGCGGCAAGCAGAACATGGAAATCGACCCGTCCGTCCTCCCCGGTCGGATTATGAGTGTGCCTCCCGCTGCCATCGACGACTCGGATGACGACTCAGAGGATGAGAAAATGCCAGCGGCGGTGCTGTTTGGTAGCGTCGAGGGCAAGCTACGATGGCGCGCGGAGCAGCGCAATGAGCAGCTTCCCGCTACCGCGTCGCGCGGCAGCGCAACCAAGGTAATTGGGGTCGATCGTGCCGCACGCCTCCGCCTGCGCTCCAAGCTATTCTCACCGTCAGCTAGCCAGTCGGACGTGCTTGAGCGTCTCGCAATCCAGTGGCACCGGCACCTGCAGACGCTCTTATTCTCTCTCGGAGCGAGCGATGAGAAGTTCTCGCTCTACGAGCACCAGTTCGCGTCTGCACTGCTCTGCGCGGGCATCAGCGGGCCCTGGCCCACTGCCGACCTGACGTCGGCCGAGATCCATCGTCTTATCGCCATGCCGCCGAGCGAGGAGCGCACGGCGGCGCTCGCCCCGTACCTGCCCGTGCCAACACCTCTCGCGCCCGGCGGTCGCCGCTCGGGCTGCTTACTCGGCGATGTGATGGGTCTGGGTAAAACCGTCTCTGCATGCGCGGGCGTGCTGCTGCGTGAGTTCGTCGCGATTCTCGAAGGTGACCCGCACCGTGAAGCACGCTCGACGCTCATCGTGACGCCCAACGACTTGCTCATTGACCAGTGGCTGCAACACCTCGAGAATGCCGGGATCCCGCGCGGCCAGATTCTCCACTATGGCGGCGACTTCACTGCGGCAAGACGTGCCGTTGGCCAGGCAAGCTTGCGCGGTCGGCGGAAACCGCGCGTTGTCATCTGCTCCAAGTACAAGCTCCTCACGGATATCAAGGGCTTGTTCGAGTACCCTGGGCTCAGCTCGCCGCTCGCGCCTCTCACCACGCCGGCGACGATTGAGCAGCTCGCGGACATGTATGACGCCAAGCAGCAAGGAGGGCGCAAGCAGGATGCCAAGCGGCTGAGTGTCACTGCTGCCGCGAAGGACGCCAAGCAGCCGCTGCCGCGGACGCACCCGCAATCTGCCAAGAAGCCGGCGCCGCCGACAGACCCCGGGGCGCCCGCGCGCGTCGTCGGGCGTGAGGCGAGGAGTTATAATCCCTCAGTGCTACCCTGGCTCACAGTCGTCATCGACGAGGTGCACGACCTGCGCAACGGCTTCTCGTACTTTGGAATGGGCGGCCTGCTCGCCTGCCAGCAGGCGCAGCGCGCGGTGCTCCTCTCAGGCACACCCTTCAACAACTGCACGGGCGACCTCGTCTCAATCGGCGCGTTCCTCGACGCCACGAGCCTTCTCGCGACGGAGATGTACTACTACGAACGAGGCGACAGGCGCTCAGGAGGCTCCGCCGAGCCCAAGCTGGGCCCCACAAAGAGCGCCTTCCCCGCAGAGCTCTTCTTGCGCCGCGGCAAGGACGACCTGCGCGTGCCGCTGCCGGTCAAGACTGTGAACTACCGTGAGGTCGTGTGCTCGGCAGCCGAGATCGCTAGCTACGAGCCTCACGAGCACGCGCTCGAGAAGACGCTTCGCCGCCTCGTTCGCTGGCGGTCGAAGCGCGCGACCACGCCGACAGAGGTGCGGCGCAAGCGCCGCTGGATCTTCCGCCTGACGAGGCAGTTCCTCGCGCAGGCGCACCCGGCACGGATGGCAGTTGTGCATCCGGTTCTGCCCTCCGAGCGCCGCGAGGTGTCGCGCCTCTTCTCGTTGTCGCGCCAGCGGTGTGCCACGCCCAAGCGCTCCGCGGCATCGGCGGCCTTTTGCTCTTGCTGCCACCCGGCCGGTTTTGAATGGCGCGACAATGGCGAGGACAGCGACGAGGATGGCGACGAGGCCGACCCATGGCTGGCGGACGAAATGGAGGAGGAGGAGCGGCGCGAGGAGGCAGAGGATGCGGAGGCTATTCGCGAGGGTCGCACGCGACGGCGGCCCTTTGACGGCGATGAGGACGGCGACGATCATTTAGAGGAGGAGGAGGAGGACGTCGGAACACTCGATGCGAAGGCGCTACGAGTGGACTTCATTGACGTGGAGGACGCTGCCGAGGAGGAAGCCGCGGCGGCGGCGGCGGCAGCGGCGGCGTCGGCAGCGGCGGAGGCGGCGGCGGCGGCAACGGCGGCGGCGGCGGCGGCGGCGGCGACGGCGGCTACCTCAAGCGACGGCGGTGGGGGCGGCAAGAACGGTGCAGTCAACGGCGAAGAGGCCGCCGCCGCTTGGCACGCAAAGGCCGTGTGCGGATGCGGAGGCCGTTGCGCCCTCGTCAAGGCGCCCGCGAGCCTGTGCGGCCAGTCCGCGGAGGAACCACACTACCTGCACACCTGCTGTCTGCAGCAGCTGAGTGCCGTTGCGGCTTGTGCATCGGCGGGATCGTACCCACGCTGCCCACGCTGCCAGCGCCATCGCTCGCATCTGCAGATAGGGTGCGATGAGGTGAGGCACGCGGCGGCGGCACCACTCTGCGTCCTCGAGGGCGTGGCGGATGCGAACGGCGTGGCGCTTGGCGGCTTACGCCTCTCCTCGAAGCTGCTCACGGCGCTCGAGCTGCTCATGGCCAAGCCAGCGGGCGAGAAGGCGATCGTCTTCTCGTGGTTCAAAGGGGCGCTCGATGTGCTCGAAGGTGTGCTCGTCGCCAGGCTGCATAAGATGTCGTGTGAGCGCATCGACGGCGATCTCGATGCGAGGGAGCGGCGCGCCGTGCTCGATCGGTTCGGCAGGCCTGATTGCGCGGCCGACGTGCTCCTCATGACGCTCTCGACTGGCGGCGTGGGGCTCAATATCACCGCGGCCAACCACTGCATCTTCCTGGACCCGTGGTGGAACCCGGCTGTCATTGAGCAGGCCATAGACCGCACTCACCGTATCGGTCAGCGTAAGCCCGTACAGGTGCACTTGCTCTATGCCAAGGACACCTTTGACGAGGTGATCCGTGACATCGCCGCGCACAAGGCAGGCGCTGCGCAGGCGCTGCTCGGCGACAATGAGGGGCAGGTGATGCTCGGCGGCCGGGACGCGCTCGAGTCGTCTGGGCTGAGCGGCCGCGATTACAAAGGGCTACTTTTAGGCATCCAGGAGGTGCGGAGCAGGCGCGCGGCGGCGCGCGGCATGGACGGCATGGGCGGCGTGAGCGGCGACGGCAGCAGTAGTAACGGCGACGGCGGTGGGGTGACGAGCACACCTCGCATGCCGGGCAGTGGCCTGCCCGAGGACAGATTCAAGCTCGAAGAGGACGACGACGACGATGGCCCATTGGAAGGCGAAGGCCAAGTGAACAACGCCGATGGCCACGTCGAAGACGAGCAACGTGGCTATAACGACATCACCCGGGATGCAGAGGAGGGCTCGTTCGTGACCTCCACAGACGGCCGTGGCGATGACAGGCCTGTCGTGGAAGGCCCCGTTGTGATTGATCTCACTGATGATTGAGACGAAGCGTGAGCCGTGAGCTTGAGCGATCGCGTTTCGACGTGATACTTAGTGAGCGCGACGCACCCCTAAAAGCGACCCTCGCGCCGCCGCGCCGGGCGGATCGCTTTGTACGCTTAGTTTTCCAATTCCATCGCGTTAGAGGTGTGTATAGTTACTTCGCTTAGCGTATAGCGAGACGCATCCGATGGAAGGTAAGCGTAGGCGTAACACAGCGATTCGGTAAGTATACACAGCTCAAAATGTTTCGTATCTGAGTGACTGTCACACTGTGTCGACGTCGTCGTGCTGTGTTCCATCGCATCAGCATATCTCTCGGTTCGGTTCCGCACCCCGTGCCCCCGCCCCACCCCCACACGGCACGTATACGATAGACCCTCGCCATGAAATCAACACCGCCGAACTACATGAATCTCGCCCAGCGCCATGACCCCATCCCCGCGCCCGCCGCGCTCGCTCCCTTCAGTCACATCCGAGGTATCACCCGAGGTACGCGGCTAGCGCGCCGACGAGCATCTCAGCCGCTTCGGGCGAGGTCGAGCGCGCCGTGATGCGCGAGGCCGCGCGCGGCGAGCCGTCGGGCGCCTTGGCGTAGCCAGGGATGATCTCGATGCGCAGCAGGCAGTGGTGGCTGCCGGGTGCGGGCGGCATGGGCGCGTTCAGGCACACGATCGCGCCGGCAGCGCAGATGTTGTTGGGCGACGGGTCAACGCCCTCGAGGACAGCGAGCTTGACGTAATTCATGAGCATCGCCTTGATCGTGCTCACCTCGTGCGCCGCGTTGAAGGTGATCCGGGCCTGCGTCTCTTTCAAGTTTGGCGCGCGCCACATTCCAAAATAGTCGTCCTTGCTCAGCGGCCACGGCGAGCTGAAGCGGGCCGGATACACGGGCAGGTTGATGGCGATCGGACGCGCGGCACCCTCGAGCTTCACGATGAGATAGGGCGGCGCCGCAAAGGGCGCCGTGAGCTCGAGGGAGATCATCTGGAGCACCGGCTGACCCGGGGCGAGCGTCGTGGGCGGGGCCGCAGCCGTGCATGCAAGTTTACCCTGCACCGTCGGCGGGATGACCACCTCGATGCTCAGCACCTTGAGCGGTGCGGGCGTCAGGTTGCCATAGTAGATGCCAATGCGGCCCGCATGCCCACGGAAGTCGGCCTTGAAGCCCACTTGGAGCAGTGGCGACGCCTGGATCAACCCCTCCGATTGCAAGCACGCCTTCTGCCACGTGGCGTCGAGCGGCGGCGCTGTGGACGCTGGCGCGCCGCCTGCGGGCGCGATGCCACCAAACATGGCTGCGTCCATAGCGCCGAGTTGAGCGCCAGCAGAGGGCGCCGTAGTCAAGCCCGCCGGAGTCACCATCATCGGAGTCATCGGCACCATCGACGCCATCGGCGCCGAGGGCGTTGGCGGCATGGTCTGGGCCCTTTCCCGGTGCTCGGCCAGGGGCGGCGAGGCCGGCATCGGTGCGGGCGTCGGCGCGAGCATCGGTGCGGGCGTCGGCGCGAGCATCGGTGCGGGCGTCGGCGCGAGCATCGGTGCGGGCGTCGGCATGAGCATCGGTGCGGGCGTCGGCGCGAGCATCGGTGCGGGCGTCGGCGCGAGCATCGGTGCGGGCGTCGGCATGAGCGGCGACGGCGTCGGCTTGAGCATCGCTCCGGGCATGATCGCTGGCCCGCCCTTGAGAGGAGAGTCGCTGCCCCCAAATAACACGCCTCCAACGGGCGTCGGCGCCGTCACGGGCGTTGGCGCCGTCACGGGCGCCGGCGTCGGGTTCAGCTTTGGCGGGCTATATCCTTCGGGGCCCCACACAGCAGGTTTACCCCCCATGGAGCTGGCAAACGGGTTGCTGGTGTTTGCCGCCCCCTGCGCCGGCGCCACGCTGGCGAACGGGTTGCTGACCGCAGGCTCGAGCGAGCCGCCGCCGCCGCCCGTCGCGCCGCCGCCTGTCGCGTGGCCACTTGCACGGGCCTCAAGCCACTTTGCGATCTCGGCCGCCTTGTCCACGGCCGGCGGCGCCTTGACGGCGGCGTTGGCTGCAGCCGCGATTGGCATCCCACTTGGCGCTTGCGGCTTCGCAACCTCCTTCTTCCCACCAAAAAAGGACGTCTTGGAGCGATTGGGTACGTTGGGGTTGGAGGTCGAGGCGAGAGTGCCCTCCGGCGGCGGTGGCGCGGGCACGAGGTCGGCGAGCTTATTAGGCTCCGCCATAAATCGATCGGTGGTAAAGAACCAGCGCTGATCCTTCGGCGGCGGCTCCTGACCGTGCATGGCGAGCAGCACGTTGAGCTGATTCGTGCTCCAGAACGTGCCCGTGCGACCGCCGATCTGTCCGCCGTGTTGCCACACCTTCTTCGGCTCCTCCTTCTCTGCAGAGAGCCACCGAGTTGGTACGCAGCGCATCGCAGTCAGCTCCGGCTGATCATCCGAGGAGGTCGCGATCATGCCCACGGCCACAAAGTCGGCCGAGGGCGGCACGGCGCGCCAAATGTACAGCGGCGGCTTCGCATGGGCGTCGTGCCACGCGAGCCGGTAGCGCAGCGGATGAGGCAGCAGCTGATCGACGACAGCGGACATGGACTCCGACGAGGCGAGCATCCCCACAGCCGTGTCGGTCACCTCGAGCAGCTGCGGCTCGCCTGCCTTCGACGGCGACTCGAAGCCGCTCACAGGCATGTGGCCGAAGCACACGCGCGCGTGCGACTTCTTCTCGATGCGTGCCTCGATCTCGGGCGCCCAGATCGAAACGTCGTGGAGGGCGCCTGAGCCCTTGTTGGACCACACGAGTGTGAAGCTCTTATGGGGCTTGAGCTTGAACTTGAACTTGGCGAGCGCTTCGGGGCGTACCGGGATCGCCAACCGCTTGAGCACGGAGCCCTCATAGAGCTCCTTGACACGCATCGGCTTGAGCTCGAGCTCTGCGAGCTTCTCCTGGGTCGCCGGCTCCGATGAGGGCAACTCGGGGAAGCCGGCGGACCATTCTTCGAGGGAGAGCAGCCCGTCGGTGTCCTTGTCGAGCCCTTTGAGCAGTGCGATCAGCTCGCTCTCCCCAAACGGCAACCCGAGCCACGTGAGCCCCGCGCCAAGCTCGCCGCAAGAGAGCAGCCCGTTGCGCGTTTGGTTGAAGGCGAAGAAGATGTCGTGCACGCCCAGCTGCTTGCGGCGCAGCTCGTGCTTGATCCGCCACACGTGCGCCGCATGCACGAGCAGGTGGTACTCGTCCTCAACGGTCAGGATTTGAATCAGGCCCGAGCCGCGCATGTTCTCGATGCGTGCCTGCGGCCGGCGCCGGCACGCTGAGGTGTCGACGACCCATCGCTTCCGATCCTCGGGCGCATCTGCGCGCAGCATGCGCAGCAGCAGCCGGGTCTGCGCGTGCGAGAAGGCATGCTGGCAGTCGATCAGACGGAACGCCTGCACGGCGCTCTGCAGCTGCAGGCGCGGCGGTTGGTGGTAGTCGTCGGGTCGCCCGTCCGTGTCGCCCTTTGCGCCGCCCACGGCATCGAGCAGCAGGTCGCCGATGCGCAGCCCAACGGCCACCTTGCTATTGGGCACGAGCGCCGTCTCGCCGTCCATGGCCGCGTGGAGCGCACCGCGCAGCGTCTCCGCCTCACGGAGCGAGAGGGCGACCCAGTACCGGCCCATCTCGCCCACGAGGAACTCCTGCGCCTGCATGACGCGCAGGAACTCCATGCTGGGCACACGGAGCTCGCCGTTGCTCGGGTCGCAGTTCATGGCGCCTGAGGCGCGCAGGCTGCTAAAGAGCGCCTCGATTGCGAGCTTCTCGGCCGCGACCGTCTCGGGCTCAAGACCCATGTCGGACAGGATGGTGCGCAGCCGCTGCTCGCCGAGCGCGCCTCGGCCCTCGGCATCGTACCTGACGAGGGAGGCCATCGGAGGCACTCAGAAGCTCACTCAGTGGCACTCAAAACGTCCTTCAGCCACTCGGCACATACATCTGGAAGACGCGGGAGAGCCGCTGGCGTTGCCCGTCGGTGAGCGCCGCCATCGCCGCGCCGCCTCCGGCGGCGCCGCCAGTGTAGGTTGAGCTACTCTTCGCAGCCGCAGCCACGTCGGGCGCCCACTCCATGACGGCGATTATGTTCTTGAGCCGATGGTGCCCTTGGAAGCGCCAGCGTGGGTGCGTGTGGTCGGACGAGAACTGCAGGTAATTGGGCCAGCGCAGCGGCCCCTTTTGGTTGAGGAACGAGCGGTGCACCGAGAACTCGGACACCTGGAAGAAGCCGAGCACGTCCTGCTTGGGCGGGTTCTGGGCCAGCGCCGCGAGCTCCCACACCTTGCCAAACTCCTCCTCGCGCGTGTACTTCTCCTTCTTATACTCCTCGTCCTCCTGCTCCTGTTCCTGCTCCTGCTCCTTCTGCTGCTCCTGCTGCTGCTCCTTCTCTTGCTCTGCGTGGCGGGAGGCACAGGCGGGAAGGTGGGCTCAGGGGGGTGCGTCAAGAGCAAGGGTGACAAGAAGACGGGCGGCCAGCCGTCAGAGCAAACGCCCTTCTTCTCGTCAGGTTCGTCAGGTTCGTCAGAGCACACGCCCTTCTTCGTCGGCCGCCCGAGGGGGGCAGCATCCGATTGGCCGTAGCGATCTTGGAGGACATTGCTCATCATCCGTGGTGCAGGGTGCGCTCGAAGAGCAGGCAGCGCAGAGCAGGCATAGCAGAGCAGGCGAGCACAGAGCAGGCAGGCACAGAACAGGCGAGCACAGAGCAGGCGAGCACAGAGAAGGCGAGCACAGAGAAATAAGGCAGGAACAGAGAAGGCGGCAAGGAGCCGATCGTACCTTGCTCTTGCTCTTGCTCCTGCTCTTGGTCGAAGGCGGCGGCTTCGTTGGCCTTCTCGGTGTGCGACTCGGTAGGGACGTCAAGCTCGGGCGCGTACCCGGCGAGCATCGCCTGCACAGACTCAATGGCCTTGATCTCGTGCATCTCGTCGCACAGCTCGGCGTATTGCTGCGCGAGCGAAGCGATCGTCTGGCGCGTGTCCGTGGCCACAGGCACCGAGTTGCTAATGTCCCGCTCGACACCCTCCCGGAAGACTTCGAGCATGCGCCGCTCCAAAGCCGACGCGCCCTTGCCCTCGCGCGCATCCGAAAAGTTGGCGTGGCCCGCGACGAGACCATTCTTTGCCTTCTTGCGCCACACATTCTGGGAGCAGTGCAGGCACCAGAGCTCGAACTGCACGCGCTCACTCTTCATCGAGTTGATGACGAGCCAGCTCGCCACAGCTTCGAGCTCCTGTCGACGTCGCTCTTGCTCCGGGAGAGCCGCGATCTGCGCCGCACGCACGTCGCGCGTGGTGCCTGCGCCCAGGGCCGTCTCGGACGCCATGAGCCGCTGCACCTCAGGGATGACGAAGAGGAGGATCGTCTGCCCTTTGCCGATGCCGCGCATGCGGTACGCGCCCTGGGCGTAGTCACGCCACACCATGTCCTTCCCGAGCGTCAGGATGGCGCACGCACTCGCGCCCTGGGGAATGTCCATGCCCGTCGTGTGCACCTGGTCAAAGAACGAAAAGCGGCGCTCCTTGGGAAGTCCGCACCGCTCCATGTCCATCGTCGAGGAGGCGCCCGCGGTGCCGCGCAGCAGGATCTTCTTGTGCCCGCCCGGCTCGAGGTACACGACGCCATCGTACTTGTCCGCGGGCAGTCGTTTGAGCAAGAAGTGGGCCACATCCAGGTTCGACATGCCGGTCACGAGCGCGCCCGTGTCGATGAGGGCATGCGCGGGCGGCTGATGCGCGACCACGGCCTCGAGGAGCGTCGGCACGTCCCACGCGGCCGGCATGAACTGCTGCGAGACGATGAGCGGGTCGGTGAGCGTTTTGAGCATCTTGGCGTCGTCTCCCATCGAGTAGACGCAGTCGCCCATCTCGAGTGGCAGCAGCCCCGAAGGGGTTCCCGAGAAGCCGATGCGTCGCGAGAAGAGCATCGCGCCGCCCACATCCTGGCCGTTGGCGGAGAGCTTCATCGGCTGATGCGCCGTCGTGTCGGGGAACACGAGCTCCTCGAGATAAAACTTGATCGGCTCAGGCTTCCGGCTGAGCAGCTCGTAGAGCATCGCCATGTACTCGACGTCGCTCACATCGAGCAGGTGCAACGGCAAAATGTCCGTCGAGCCCTCCGACACGTCGACGCCCACGACGGCGTCGAGCGCGTGCCCACGCTCCATCGAGTCCACCATGCCGTCCTTGTTGAGGTCGATCGACTTGGACGCCTTCCTCGCCGTGGCGGGCGCCGTCGTGCCCGCCGCGCCGGCGGCCGCTTGTTGGAGCCGTCCAGCCGCGGTTTCATTATCCTCGAGCTTCTTAGTGCCTCGGACCTTGCGCCCTACGGCACCCATCCACTGAATCCACATGATCGACGAGGGGCGCTTGAGCATGGGGCCCGCCTCCTCGCTGAGCACCTGCCGGAGCAGCTGCAGAGCGGGCCCGAAGTCGAGCAGGCGCAGACCCTCGTACCGGTAGGCGAGGATCGTGAGCCCGATTGCCACGTCCGGGTGCGCGAACTCGGAGGCGTGCGAAGGCGCGTCCTTGCCAACAAAGGGGACGGCGAGATAGCGGCGAGATCGCGGGAGCCCGCCCTCCGCCTTCATCTTCGCCATCTCCTGAGGCTTGAGCAGCCCATAATGCACACGGGAGATCTTGCGGATCACGTGCGGCATGAGGAACCCGAGCCAATCGCAGCCCAAGTTGAGCATCTTGACGTGACGGTCTGAGAGGGCCGACTGCACCTGGACGGTGATCTTGCCATTGAGCAGGCACTTGATCGCCTGCTCGTCGGTCACGTCGCGCAGACCATTCTTGCGCAGATAGAGCATCAGCCAGTCGGCCAGGATCGGCTTGAGCGTGTTCACGTAGAACATGTCGGAGAGCAGGATGACGTGCGGCACGCGTTGCATCACGCGCTGTTGGAGGCCTGTGTTGATGGCATGGTGCAGCCGCTCCAGCACGGTCGCCTCCTTGCCGCCCACCGACGTGCCGCCAGACGTACCGGTAGGCGAAGCGGCGCTCGCGTCATTCTTCCAGTCGACGGCCATCAGGAGCCCGTTGAGCAGATACCACGGCATCTCCCAGCGCGTAGGGTTGAAATCGAGCGGATGGCGGTCGCCCAGGGGCCAGTTGAGCTCACTCTTCAGGGGATGGAGCACGATGTCGACCTCGTCGATGACCGCGACGGCGCCGCGCCAGTATTGGAGCATCTGCACCGCGCGTGCCGCCTGCGCCTTGAGAAAGGGCTTGTCAAAGCCCGCCTCGGGCGGCACTTTGAAGCCGAAGAGCTTTCGCGCCTTTTGGCCGAGCGACATGTGCATGCGAGGGTACTGCCCCGTGTCGAGTAGGTGGAGCAGCTCGAGCAGCTTGAGCAGGAAGGCCTTGACCGACGCGGGCGTCGAGACCATGATGGCGCCCTGCTGGATTGCGAGGTGCGCGGCGAGCAGCAGGTTCTCATCCACCACGGTGCGCCGGTCGAAGGCGAAGGTGGCGACCGTCTTGCGAAGTGGCCCGGAGCGAAAGACGCCGCGCATCACCTGCAGCGTAAAGCGCAGCAGAGGCGCGGGCACCACCTGCATCACAAGCTGCGTGCCATCAGCGAGCATGAGAGCGAGAAGAGGCGAGACCGTCGTGGTCTTGCCCTCGCCCATGAGCATCTGGTGGCACACCGAGCCGCCCGAGCGGGCGCAGCGCACGAGCTTATCTAGCAGGTGCACCTGCGGTGGACGGAGCACGATCCCCGCGCAGAACTCGAAGACCAAGATCCGCGGGTCGAGCCGAGCTGTGGGCGCCGGCGCGCCGGGGGTGCTGGCGCCGGGCAGCTGCATGTGCGCGCGTCGGGTGGAGATCATCGCGCCGAGTTGGTCACCGATTGCCTGCGCGTCTGCCGCGAGCGCGAGCGCCTCAGGCGCCGGCTTGCCGCCGCGGCTTGCTTCCCGCACGAGCGCCGCGAGAGAGTCGACGAGCTTCTTGCACAGCACGATCGCCCGAGAGAGCAGCTGAGCGCGCGAGTAGAGGAGTAGCAGCGCCGTGAGCGCCGAGAAGACTTGCTCCACCTCCGCATCGCTCAGCAGAGGGTTGAGCACCTTGATCTCCGCCTCCGCCTGCGTGCTCATGAGGAGGGCGCACAGCAGCTCCATCGAGGGGCGCAGCTCGCAACCGGCCAGCTGCGCGAGGGCACGCGCGCGCCGCACGGCCTCGGGCGCGCTCGCGCCGCCCTCGATCACGAGCGCCTGCACGTGAGGGAACTGCTCATCGGCGCTCTTCATGTCTTGCTTGTACAACTGCTCGAGCGCCGCCAAAAGCCGCTTGACGAGATTCTCGCGTGCCTGCAAGTCGGCGACGGGGGGCAGCTGGCCGCCGAAGCCGGTGCCCATATCCACCTCGAACGTCAAGAGCCTCGGCGGGCCAGAGGAGTTGCCCTGGGCGAAGAACCACTGCAGGTCCTCGAGGATGCGCTTGTTCATCTTACGCGCAACGACCGTCGTGGCCGACGGGTGGCGCTCGACCGTTAAGGTCGGCGGCCGCGCGGGGGCGGTGCCGCCTGCGCCGGCCGCAGCCGCCTGGCTGATGAAGCTCATCGGGTCCAGAGGCGCGAGCACAAGCGACGCGAGGGCGCCCGGCGCGGCGGCGGCGAGGAAGGCGGGGGGCACTGGGCGCTGCTCTTGCATGAAGCCGAGGCTTGTCGGGTTGAGCCACGTGCGGTGGATGGTGCGCAGATCGCGGAGCGCCGGCATGGGCACCGATTGAGGCGGCGAGTACAGCGGGTACTCCAGAAACTTGCCACCGCCGGGCAGGCGCGGCAGCAGGTTGGTCAGCGCCTTGTGGATCTCCTCGGGCATGCCCTTGCCGGCCTTGCCCTTGAACATCGTGCCCGTGATCATGCCCTTGCTCCGCGTGTCCTTGAACTTGGGCATCTCGTTGGCAAACGCCTGGTTGGTCTCCATCAGTCGTAAAATGGGGAGGAGCTCATCGCCTGCGCCCTTGGCCGCGAGCCGAAGCAGCAGCGAGCCGAGCGCGAACGTCGAGTCGTCCATCAGGATCTTGAGATTGATCGAGCTCGTGAACATCTCGTACAGCAGCCAGAAGCCCTTCGAGTCCGAGTCCAGTCGGATCACGTCTGGCCGCAGCCAGTCGGAGATCACCTTGAGCGCCTTCAAGCCCGTCTCCTCATCCGGCCGAGAGTACGACATGGACGAGAGCTTCTTCTGCCAGCCGGCGAGTGCCTCGGGGGCCATGATCAGCGCAGGGGCGTCCATCTGGACGTCGAACTCGACGTACTTGGGACGCGCGGGGTAGTTGGCTTGGAGGGTGGGTGCGGGCATCTGGCCCGCCATGAAGGGGTTGTTGGCGCTTGCCTCCTTGGCGAGCGTCGCATCGATCGCGGCGTCGAGGAAGGCGATGCGCGCGCGCGTCTCGGGCAGCTCGGCGCCATAGTCACGCAGCAGGATGAGCTCGTCGGGCGCCGCAAGCTGGCATGACGCCGGTATGAACTGGAGCTTGTTCAGGTAGAGGGCGAGCTGCTGAGGCACCGTCCAATTGATCTCGGCCACCATGGCCGCACACGATCGCGTCGCGAGGGAGAGACGAAGGCGGCACGCGTGCGCCTCGGGCTCGACGTCGTCCTCGAGCGCCATCACGCATTGCCACAGCTGGAGCTCGTCGGGCGAGAGGGCGCCGTCGACGGCGCACGCGGGCGCCAAGTGGAATACCGCTTCGAAGTCGCGCGCCAGCCACTTGAGCACGAGCAGGTTGAGGGTGGCCGATAGCGTGGGCGGCGTCAAGAAGGCTTGCGAGCGGTGCACGCTGTACAGAAAGTGCGTGACGGTCGGCAGGTTCGAAAGCCATTTCTTGGAGGCGCGTGCAAGCAGCATCTGCGCCGAGAGGGCCGAATCGGGGTCGGCCAGCCGGATCGGTTTGGCGAGCGCCGAGAGGAGCACCGAGGCATCGCCCTCCTCGTTGAGCAGCACGAGGGCGTGCGGCAGTCCCGAGAGCAGGTGCGAGGCGCGCGGTCCCTCGAGCGTCCCTATGTACAGGCCGGGGTTCTCACGTGAGTACATGCGCACGAGGCCGTCGGGTCCTTTTTTCGCCTCGAAGGCGAGATTGAGCCGAGGTAGCTCGATGAGGCCGACGGGCACTTCACTGTCGGGGCCTTGGACTTGCTCTGCGATGGCCGCGACGCCCTTGCTCACCGAGGCCGCCATGCTGGCAAAGGGGTTTGCCGCCATGCTGTCGCTGGGGGTGTCGGTCGCGGCCGCCTCGATGGCCTGGCTCGCCTTCGCAAACGGGTTGTTGGCGGTGTCCACGATCTCCTTTTGGGGCAGGGACCAGACGAGGACGTGCGCGAGGTCTTCGACCCTCTCGAGGAGCGCGACCATCTTTCCATAGGGCGACGAGGCGTCCACCCCGAGGGTCGAGATGAGTCGGCGGGACTCGCCTGCGATCGGAGAGCCTTTCTCGTCGCACAGCGTGCGACGGATCACGGAGCCACCCCGTTGGCAAGTGACCGTGACCTCTTCCTTGCCCGCGAGGTGCAGCCGTTGGTTTTGGCTCGAATCACCCTTTGGCATCGGGCGCTCTGGCGATCCGGCGGCGGCGGCGCCGCTCGCGCCGCCGGCGGCATTGGCCGCTTCGGCCTTGGCGACGACCTTCCCAGTGTAGTCCTGCTCCTCGTCGCCCTTTGGCATCGGGTGGCCCACGAGCGTCTGACCAGCCGAGTCGCGCCAGAAGAGGTATTGGGAGAGGAGAGCCTCGGGCATCATGCCGTTGAGCTGCCGGGTGGGCACGAAGATCTGCGTCGCATTCGGCGCGTTCGCCTGGACATTGGCCGCTTGGCGCATGATGACGAGCGTCGACTGCGGCTCTGATCTCACGGCCATATCGCCCGCCGTCCAGTGCGGACGAGGCTTGCGCACCACGGCGCCCTGAAAGCCGCCGCCCGCGATCGGGTCGCCGTAGCAGCGCGCCGTGTCGGAGGTGTACACGAGCTCACGAACCCACTTTCGCCCGTGCTCGGTCACGTTGAACACGTTCAATACGGCAGGGAATCGATAGATCACGAGCTCCTTGAGGACGCCTTCGACGACGACGGAGAGCTTCGCATACGTATCGTGCGCCTCGACGAGGTTAAGCCTCGGGGCCTCGGGGTGGGCCAGCAACGGCACCGCCACCTTGATCGGCCGGAGGGTCTCCTCAAGCCATTGCGCGAGCAGCCCCGATACCAACGCCGTGCCGGGCGAAGGGGGCGGGCGGTCGTCGGCATCCCAAATCTGGACGTCGTGCCGCGTGCCGAGCAGCCGCATCCAACGGCGCCGTTGCGAGCGCTTCACCTCGGCGCACTGATGGCGGCCGCGCGTCGAGGTGTCACCGAAGACGGCTGCAAAGTCGGGGTGTGCGCACACGCTCGCGTCCAGAAGCTGCATGTGGTGGCGCTTGAGGGTCATCTCGCCGAGCTGCACGTTGATCTCCGTCTCCGCAGCCGCGGACACCTTGACACGCAGCCACGCGACGTAACCGCCACTTCTGGCCGCTGCGTCGGCCTCCGCGTCGTTCTCCGAGCCCCAGCCCGCACGCGCGACGGCCGCGCGAGCGGGGTTGGCCACCGTGGCCGCCGAGTTGGGCATGTAGCGGCCGTCGCAGCCGGTGAACTTCATGGACGCCCACTCGCGTGTGACGAGGCGAGTGCCGCCCTGCGTCTTGATGCCCTTGTCCCGACCCGAGAGCAGCCGCACGATGGCTTCCATGATGTCGGACGCCTGCTCGGGGTTAGCCTTGAGCCACGCGAGCACGCGATGCAGGTGGCGCTGCCAAAGGTCGAAGACATCGAGCGGCGCGTAGCCGAGCTCACCCATGGCGGTGTTCATCATGGCAGAGACCTCCACCTTGCGCTTACGGTCCTTGCGCGTCCTCGCGCCCATCAAGCCCGTCATCACATCAGGCTCGATCTCGAAGTCGTGGTTCACGTTGAGGAACACGCGCGTCGAGAGCATCATCATCGTGAAGCGCGCGTCCACCGGACACGGCTCGCCCGCCGCCGCCGCCGCCGCCGCCTCCGGCGTGCCAGGGAGTGGCTCGGTCTTGAGCGCCGCAGCGGGCGTGTCGTTGACGGCCGGGTAGTCGCCGTAGATGAAGGCCATGTGTGCGGCCACGGTGCACGCGTCGCGGGACATGCCATCGCGCCGCAGCCGCGCGTACCAGCCCTGCAGCACAGGCAGGCCGTGGTCCATGAGCTTGCGGCGCAGTGTGTTCGCCGCGGCCAGGAGCTTCGTCTTGGCCGGCGAAACGCCTCCAAAGTCCGCCGTGCTCATCATGCGCAGCCCACGGACCTCATCCGCCTTTGGCGAGAGGAGGTACGTGAGGAACGCCTCGATGCGGCAAGCGAGCCGGATGGCGTACAGGATGGCCGAGGACGAGCCCGCCTTGACGTAACGACCAGCATCGAGGTCGAGTGCGTTCTCGACGATGGTGACGATCGCGGCGACCGAGGCGGCGGGCGAGTGCGTGAGCTCATTGAAGAGCAAGCCCGCGGGCGTCGCGAGCACCGAGCGATCCATGGTGGGCACCGTCGTCGGCGCCACCTTGGGCACATCGGGATGCCACTCGCCGGGCTCGTACAGCGCCGCATCGAGCATCTGCTGCAGCTCGGGCTTTGCGAGGGCCGAAGTGCGCATGGGGTCGGCGAAGAACCGAAGCAGCAGCGGCACGCGCAAATAGGGAGCGAGCAGCGCCTGAAGCATGTACTCCACATCCGAGGCGCGCAGCGCCCCCCCGAAATCCGGCAGGTGGCGGAGGTGCAGCACGTCATCCTCGGTGTCGACCTTGGCGCCCGCGAGGACGCTCGCCTCCGCGGACGAGGGAGGCAGGCGCGGACGGAAGCCACCCTTGCCGAGCAGACGGTCGAGGAACGACTTATTCTTGGCGGCCGCGTACTCGCCTGTGGAATCGACCCACGTCATCGACTTCATCTCGGCGCCGAAGCCGGTCACGATGAACTCACCGGTGAGGGGGGGGTCGGAGGCCGCCTTCTTGCTGCCCCCCTTCTTGGGCTCCTCCGGGGGGGTGCCCTCCTTGAAGCGCCACGAGAGGCGCGCGTCAGCGGGCGTCCATGCGCGCAGCTCGGGCAGGTTGTCCGCAGACGGCGCTGTCATGAGCTTGCACAGGTACACGATGTCGCGGAAAGCGAGCAGTTCCGGGTAGAGCTCGGCGAGGCTCGGATCTTCGTTCGAGAGGTACGCGGACAGGTGCTTGTCGGTGCGAGGGAAGGCGAGCTGCGCGCAGAGCTGCGTGAGCAGCTGGCGCTCGCCCTCGCCCAGCCCCATCGTGCGCTCGAAGCGGAAGATGTGCCGATCCGGAGACGCCGCAACCGAGCACGAGCGGAAGTAGTCGAGAAGGATGGTGCGCGAGGCGGCCAGGTGCGGGTACGGGAACTGCGCGCGCTCGGTCTCGATCTCGAGGTGGCGCATCTCGAGGGCAAACGGCTTAGACGGCCCCTCATTCTCGCCCGCGTAGTGCAGCGAGAGGTGCGAGGGCACATCGCACGCGCGCAGGCGCAGCACCGCGTCCGCGATCGCGACGATGGCCGCGAAGACCAACATTCGCGTCGCGTCGGCTTGAGGCGCGAGGGGGATGGAGAGCGAGGCCGCAGAGTAGTGGCGCGCGAGCACAAAGAGCCAACGGAGGATCTCGGCTTGCGTGTCGTGCGTGATCTTCAGCCCGGACTTGGCCCAGAAGCAGCGCATCTTGCGGTCCGCACGCCCGATGGGCAGCGGCAGCGGCAGCACGCGTAGGAAGAGGTGACCAAGCAACGAGGCGCGGAGCGCGTACGAATCGGCCACGAGCTCGCGCTGGTTGGCGAGGATCGTGCACACCTCGGACGCCCTTTGCAGCGCGTTCGAGACCTCCGCAAAGTTGGCCACCGTCTCTGGGATCGCCGTGAGCTCGACCGGCATCACGATCGGTGGCTCGTACGCGTCACCCGCCAGATTCTCAACGTTCGGCGAGGCGGCCACGTCATCGAGCAGTGGGAAGAGCGCCGAGCCCTTGAGCTCAGGCGACGCGGGCGGCGGCAGCGGCATCCGCTGGTTCGCCGCGGCCTTGGCGGCGTTCAGCTGCGCATCGAGTCGCTCCACAGCCCCCTGCAACGCGTGCAAGTCCGATGGCGCCAGCGTGGCCGCGCCAGAGGCGAGACGCGGCGACGAGGCGGAGAGGCGCCGTGCGGCGCGGGAGAGGAGCTCGATGGCCGAGACGGGTACACTGCCGTGCTTCTCGAGAGCCATCCTGAGGTCCATCGCGCCCAGATTCAAAAGCTGCTGCTTAAGCAGCAGCTCAACCCCGTCGGACGAGTACGAGGGCACAAGAGGCGGCGCGCCGCCGGCCGGGGGGGCACCAAAGGGGGCGCCGAAGCCGCCGCCGTACTGGGGCATCGCGCCAAACTGGCCGCTCGCCGCGAGCTGGAGCGCCACCGTCGCCGCGAGCATGACGAGCTCGTGTCCGTAGGGGTCGCCGGTCGCCGGCGGCGTGAGCCAACGCGCGGGGATCGGCGGCACCGGCGGGCGCCCGGCCTGCTGGAGGGAGGGTGGAGGAGAGGGCTGCGCGCCACCGGTCGCTTCCACCGAGCTCAGGTTCGCGAGGATGGGCCGGTTGTTGAGGAAGGGGTACACGGTCTGGTAGAGCAGCGCGCTCGTGTACTTCGCGTCGGGGAAGAGGGCGGCGCGCAGCAGGACGAACCAGACTGAGCCGTCACGGATCTTGTGCGCGGGGATCTTGCGCAGGAGCAGCGGCGAATTGTACTGCGTCGCGCCCGTCGCTGGGTCGATCCGCGCCGGGTGGTACTCGAGCCCGTCGCCCGTCGAGCAGATGGCGAGCGTGAACTCCTCGAATGAGTCGCAGTGGAGCACGTACATCATGAGCGAGTGCGTGCCGCGCTTGAGCGAGCCCTCCTGGAAGCCGCCGGGCACGATGATGCTCGCACCAGGCGTGAGCGTCTTCACCTGCGCCACAAAGGTCGTGAGCAGCTCGAAGAAGCCTGACATGTCCGAAATGGCCGAAAAGGTTTTGGTCATCCCGGCCGCGCGCTCGAGCGCCGAGTAGATCCTGCCGAGCGTCTGCTTGAGCGCGCCCGCGGTCTGCGGGTCCTCAAAGAGAAATCGGGTCTGGAACATGACCAGGTTGATCGACTCGACGAGTGACCCAACCGTCAGCTTCGGCGGAGGCGGCAAGCCCCTCTTGCCGTCATCGAGGCTGCGGCCGAGCACGACGTCGGCGAAGATGGGATTCTCCCAGAGGGGCGTGTCACCTGTGGAATACTGCGGCTTGGGTGAGAACCCAAAGCCGGCCTGGTTCGGGTCAAGGGGCGCCAGCATTGCGCTTGACCAGACTCGACACCGACGTGGTCGCGCGAAGGAAGATCTACGCCGCCGCGAGAGGTCTTGTGCACAAGCAAGCTCTGTGGGCGCGATGTCATGTGAACTTCTGATGATGATGAGTTTAATCTATCTCTTTTGTGCTCGAGCGCGTGGTTGACTTGAATTGCTGTTCAACAGAGCTACACCGTTCGAGAGTGATATTTGTAACTGAACGAGCAAACACCAACCGTTCGCGTTCGAGAATCTCCCCAGTCATGCTAATCCGTACATGCGGACGACGCGGACCGATCGAACACAGCGTGCGACGACATGCATACTATTTAGAGTGCATTCCCTTACCGAGCGCGTAGGTAGTTAAGGTAGCGCTCCCCCCCTTCTTTGCCGCCGCGCGAACCTTATTACCGTAGTGCCTTCCTCCTTGCCTTTCTCTTTCGAGCATTCTTTGACCAAGGCAGCTGCGATGCGAACAAGGCCTCCTTCTTCGCCACCTCTGCGCGACCTGCCATGAGCAGCTGCGCCTCCTCACTATTGTGCTCGAGCTCGTCGACCCTAAGCGCCGCCGCGATCTCGTGCTCGAGATCGTCAATCCTCCGCTCGAGCTGCACCTGTGAAGTGATGACCGCCGGTTGCAAGGCGGCGGGTTCCCCTAAGGGTTCCTCCCTCTCCTCTTCTCCTTGTGATGAGTACTTCCCATCTGCCTCCGCTGGTTTACGTTTGCGGTCCGGCGGGTCTTGTCCGCCGGATGCCGCCGCCGCCGCCGCCTGCTCGGCAACCTGCTGCTCCTGCCGCAGCTTGGCGATCGCTTCCGCGTACTCCACGACGGTGATGTCACCCGCATCCTTGGCCGCCTTGAGAGCGGCCATCTCAGCGTCCATCTTCTCTTTCGACTCCTTGGCTTGGGCAGCCTTTGCGGGCTCCTCCTTCGCTGCGGGCTTTTCCTCCTTCGCTGCGGGCTCGTCCTCCTTCGCTGCGGGCTCCTCCGCCTTCGGCTCCGCTGGCTCCTTGACAGGCTCTTCCGACGAGACCGCCGCCTTTTCGGCCGCCGCCTTCTCGGCCTCCGCCTTCTCGGCCGCGATCCGAATCTCTCGCTCGGCCGTCTCCTTCTCCTCCTTTGCCTCCGCCTCCGCCTCCGCCTCCGCTTTCGCTTTCTCCTCTTCCGCCTTCGCCTTCTCCTCAGCTTTTTGGGCAGCTGCCTGCTCAACCGCCGCCTTCTCCGCCGCCGCCGTCTTCTCCGCCGCCGCCGTCTTCTCCTTCAGCTTGGCGATCGCTTCCGCGTACTCCACGACGGTGATGTCACCCGCATCCTTGGCCGCCTTGAGAGCGGCCATCTCAGCGTCCATCTTCTCTTTCGACTCCTTTGCTCGGGCAGCCTTAGCAGGCTCCTCCTTCGCTGCAGGCTCCTCCTCCTTCGCTGCGGGCTCCTCCTCCGCCGCTGCAAGCTCCTCCTCCGCCGCTGACTCCTTGGCGAGCTCTTCCGACCCCTCGGGTTTCTCCTGCACTTTCTCCTCTGCTGGCACCTCTGTGGGCTTCTCAGCTGGGGTGGGCTTCTCTGTAGCCGCTGCTGGCGCCTGAAGAGATGGTGACGTGAACGTGCCGCCGATCGCGGTCTTGTACTCTTCTAACTGCTCAAGCTTTTTGCGCTTAGCTTCCGCCCTCGCAGCCGCCGCCTTCTCGGCCGCCGCCTTCTCGGCCGCCGCCTTCTCGGCCGCCGCCTTCTCGGCCGCCGCCTTCTCGGCCGCCGCCTTCTCGGCCGCCGCCTTCTCGGCCGCTGCCTTCTCGGCCGCTGCCTTCTCGGCCGCCGCCTTCTCGGCCGCCGCCTTCTCAGCCGCCGCCTTCTCGGCCGCCGCCTTCTCGGCCACCGCCTTTTCGGCCGCTGCCTTCTCGACCGCTGCCTTCTCGGCCGCTGCCTTCTCGGCCGCCGACGCCTTCTTGGCACCGGCTTTGCCTGGCGGCAGGGACGCCGAAGGCGACAGCAGCGGCAGCGGCGCGGGTGACGTGGGCGGCGGCGCGGGATCAGCTTTCTTCTCCACGACGCCATTCCCCTTCGACAAGAACATGGCGCCGGCGTCGGTGGCGCAGCTCGACCTCGCTGTTGCATACTCGTACTGGTCTGGGTGTTCGGCTGGAAGGGCGCGTAGAGACACCGGCGTCGCTGCCCATGCCGCCCAAGCTTCGCGCGTTGTCGTGGGCGGTAAAGGCAGCGACGCCGGCAGCTTGGGCGGCATCTGCTCAATGGCGAGCTGGCCCACCTGCGTAAAGGAAACGACCCGATGCGCTCGCTGCAAAGGCAGAGGCTGCGGCTCGTGCCGCGTGGGGTATCCCAACGGCTCGTGCCGCATGGGAAATCCCAAGGGCGCGGCCATGTGCGTCACCGGAGCGCTGTTGATGTAATATCCGAGGCCCTCCGCACCAAGACCGAAGTGATAGCCCTTCCTAAAGCCCTTGAAGCCTTCCGACGAGGCCATGAATGCGGGCAGGGGGGCAGCAACGGCAGCGCCGGCCAGTGCGGGCGCCATTGCATTGAATTCGAGCTGTGCAGGGCCCGCAATGGAGGCAGCCGGGACAGGCGCCAGAACGGGCGCCGTTGCGGGCGCCGCCGCGTTGCCATGAGCAGCCCAATCGAGGCTCGAGCCGGCCATCACCCTCGTCCCTATGTCCCCCATCGGATCGGCGGACAGGCCGACAAGCTCGAGGGCGTCGCGAAGGCACTTGCCCGCACCCCCAGGCCCCGTCCAGCAGTCCTCGATGTTGATCAGGCCGTCGGTGTATTTTCGCGACATGACTGAGAACGTGGTGGGCTCGCGTCGCAGGCTGCAGTCAAACTGAGTGCCGGCAGGGGCAAACTGGTGGAACGTGGAGAACTGCCTGTCACTCTCGTTGCGCATGATGGCCATCATCGCGACCTTCTTGTTTTCCGCCATCGTCTTGAGCGCATGCACCCATGCGACCATCGTCTTGTCGTTACGGTCCTTGACGCACTTTGTCGGCGGCCTTTCCTTCACGAGCTGGCCGGCCGTATTGGCGTTGACGAACTGCGGGAAGAACTTGAGCGTGATCGTGCAGTCCGAGGGGGGGCACACGTTGGCGGGCACGCCCTTGCAGACGAGATCGCGGATGCGGACGACGTATTCCGCGAAGTCATAGCTTAGACCTTCATACAGCGAGGGGTCATCACCGGTGAGACCAACCGGCTGAAAGCCGGGCTTCTTGGTGTCACTCAGCCCCAAGATCTGTGCCGACAGCACCGGGTTTGCCTTCTTCATGATGGTGCCCGTGTCCGCGTCGAAGATCGCATCGGCAAAGGACGACGCATTGCATCCGTGGACCTTGGTTGTCGACCACACCATGGAGCTAAACGAGAAAGGCTCCTCGAGGTCGAAGACGCACGGATGTGTTTGGAGCGCCCGCCCAAACTCTGTAGTGCCACTTGCGTGGTCAGAGACCAGCACAAGCACCTGCGGATGGTCCGTCGCAACCAGCAGCGGCGGCTTCACCGCCGCAGCGGGCGCCATGGCGGGCGCCTCCTCCGTCGCGAGCTCTTCCGCCTCCTCTGCGGGCGCCATGGCGGGCGCCTCTTCCGTCGCGAGCTCATCCGCCATCGCAGCGGGCGCCTCCGTGCGCTTCTTCTCTGCAGGGGGGGGCGGCGATGGCGGGGGAGGAGGTGGCGGTTGCGGTGGCGGTGATGGCGACGGCGACGGCAGCGACGGCGGTGGCGACGCTTCTACCTCCTCCGGGGTCTCCTGCAGTTGTTTCTCCTCTGTTGGCGCCTCTGTGGGCTTCTCAGCTGGGGTGGGCTTCTCTGTAGCCGCTGCTGGCGCCTGCAGAGATGGTGACGTGAACGTGCCGCCGATCATGGTCTCGTACTCTTGTAACACCTCGCGCTTTCGCGCCGCCGCCGCCGCCTGCTCCGCAGCCTGATGCTCGTGCCGCAGCTTGCTGATCGCCTGCGCGTACTCGACGATGGTGATGTCACCCGCAACCTTGGCCTCCTTGAGCGCGTCCATCTTCTCCTTGAGCTCCTGTGCTCGGGCAGCCTTCGCGGGGTCCTCCTCCATCTCCTCTGGTTGCTCCTCTGATGGGGCCTCTGTGGGCTTCTTCTCTGCGGGTGGTGGCGAGGATGGCGGGAGAAGAGGAGGAGACTGCGGAGGCGCTGCTGGCGACGGCGACGGCGGCGGCGGCGGTGGCAATGACGGTGGCCGCGACGGTGACGGTGGTGGCGACGGCGCCTCCTCGTCGCCGGGGCTTGAAGCCTCCTCGTCGCCGGAGCCCGAGTCCGGTGCGAGTAAGTTGTCCAATGGGTCCTCTCTGGAGCCTCCCATGGCGATCGGCATGTTGTTCATCCACAGCGCGTCGGGGTCTACTTCCAGCGTGATTCCTGGTCCAGCTGCGGCATGAGAATCTTCGGGCTTGGCAAAAATAATGGCCACGAACAAGAATGGCTTCCACGCAGTCGTCGTACCTAGCATTTCTCTGGCCAACCACAACCTAATTTGGCACTCGCCTCTCCCAAACCACCCAATTAGGGACGAACCTTACCCTAAAGCAGTTCGCTGATATGGGAGGCCGTTCCCTTGACTCTTGACTCGACTTGTCTTGAATCGACTCTTCGGGTATTTCGAAGTCGAACACGCTTGCGGACTCGTTTTATGGTGATCCTGCTGGAGTAACATGCATATCGCGGCTGGTCTTGCCTCTCCCACCACTCCTCCTCCGCTCACGAAGCCAGAGATGACAGCGGATGACCTCGAAATTCTGGCAGAGATGGAGCTGGTCAATGAACAGGCCAGACGTCTCATTTCCGACCACCTCGATTGGTACATCAAGAGGATAGGAAGAGAAGCAACCTTCGAGGGCTGGATTGGCGTCCTGCACCCGGAGAACTGCACCCTCGATAATCGCCTGACCTTTCCAGATTGCGAACATCTGCGACTGTGGAACGAGCGGGAAGGCGTACGAGCAGCCACAGATGCATATTCAGATGGGATCAGCTTTTGGAAAGGCGTGGGCAGCCTGGCAAATGAAGTGGCAACTCGAATGAGCAAGAAGGTGGCAGTCAAGGCCAAGCTTGAAGAAGGCACTGCTGCCGCATTGGCAGCGTCGGATGCTATTGTTGAAACACCGGCGCCGAGCCTCGATGACGCGTTTGGTGGCCTATTCGCCCGAGCCGAAGCACGTGGCGCCTTGGGCCACAGCGCACGGAATGTATCAGAAGTGGACGTCGAGCTCAAGCAGACTTTGGACGATCTTTTTGCAAAGCGGCCATCTGCTCCGCAGGCGTGGTCGCCTCTGGCCTCCGGCTCAGAAGTGGCTGACGTTTCCCATGGCCCACTGGACGCGTCAGACGTGAACACGCTGGAGGCAGCGAGAGCGGAGATTGGACGGCTCCGACGGCTCCTTGCCAAGGCGCCCAGGGCGCCGAAGCCGGAAGCAGGGGCACAGGGGGCTGCGACTGAGGTTACGGAGCATCGGCCGCGCCCACCGACGCGGCTAGACGCGCTGCTTCGTCTCACGCGCGTCAACCATCCAGCACGAAATACGAGCCACGCTAAGGTGCAGAGTACTGCCTCTTCCGTGCGAGTATCGGCGCCGAGCCTCGATGACTCGTTTGGTGGCCTATTCGCCCGAACCGAAGCACGTGGCGCCTTGGGCCACAGCGCACGGATTGTATCAGAAGTGGACGTCGAGCTCAAGAAGACTATGGACGATCTGTTCGCAAAGCGGCCGCCGCAACAGCCAGCCTTGGAGCCTCGTGCACCCACGATCCCAGGAGCGCTGCCGTCGCTTAGCACAAGTTTGTTGGACGATCTCTTTGCCAGGCCTCCAGCTGCCCCAGCGTCGTCGCAAAACCCTTTCGCGTGAAGCCCAACAGCAAAAACAGGAGGAACTCATGTCTTCTTTGAGTTGAGCCTCCGCAGCCACTCCGCACTCGCCCAAAGCCCTTGTGCCTTTACACTCCAAGGGCGGCGTGAGACTATAGATTTCGGCAGCAATCTTCGCGTTGTGCTCGAGGTTCGAAATCGGAAATGGATCCACGTGGCCATCCGTGTTGACGTATGACGAGGTCGAGGAGGCTGAGAGGCGGGAGATTTTAGCGCGCGGATTCGTATTGCTCATCGCAAGCTCATCGCTCGCGCGGCGGTAACGCGGCGGTGTATGCACGGAGAAGAGAGGGGGGGGGGGGGGGGGGGGACGGGGGGAGAGGGGGGGGGGGGGGGGGGGGGGGTACCATGGCAAGATCGGGGCTGTTTTGTGGCGAGGTGCCGCGTGGGCGTGGTGGTTGATACATTTATACTCCGAAGAAAATATAGCTGTGTATCTGTGTTTCATCATACTGTGGGTGGGATGATGGCACGCGGAGAGATGCACGAGACTTTTGTACAAGAGACTCAAAGTTAGTAGTAGTTCACTAACTTTGAACACTTCACAAGACGTTACAAAACTCGTCCCGCCGACCGCGACTGCTCTGCGCCCAGCTCCTTTTGTGCTGATGGACTCAGATAAACCATCTGCACCCGAGAAGCTGCGCGAGGAGGTGGCCAAAGCAAAGGAGCACGGAGATTCCACCACGGAGCAGCCGATCATCGCGGTTTTCTCAGCGAGAGAGTACGAGGAGGCTGCTTTTGAGGCCGCGCTTGCTGCTGAAAAGGCGGCCGAACCCGATGGCAAACTGCCGTACGCCATGCGCTACATCGAAGCGGAGCTCAACCCCCAGACCGTGAAGCTGGCTCAAGACTGTGCGGCCGTGTGCGTGTTTGTAAACGACGGCGTGTCCAAGGAAGTGCTCGACTGGCTAGGCCGATACACGTCGTGCCGACTCATCCTGCTTCGCTGCGCCGGCTTCAACAATGTGGACCTGGCCGCGGCAGCGGTCAACAAGATCTCCGTGGCTCGTGTGCCGGCATACTCGCCGTACGCGGTCGCAGAGCACGCGGTGGCTCTCTGCATGACCTTGAACCGCAAGATTCACAAGGCATACTTGCGGAACCGGGACGGCAATTTCAGCCTGCGTGGTCTGACCGGCTTTGACATGCACGGGCGCACGGTGGGCATCATCGGCACGGGCAATATTGGTGTGATCGCGGCGAACATCTTCCTTGGCTTTGGTTGCAAAGTCATCGCGCAATCGCGAAGCGTGAACAAGGAGCTCGCGGACAAGGGCGTCGAGTACGTCACGCTCGACGAGCTGTGCAAACGATGCGACATCATCTCGCTGCATGCGCCGATGACCAAGGAGACGCACCACTGCATCAACGAGGCGCGCATCGCTCTGATGAAGAAGGGAGTGATGATCATCAACACGTCGCGCGGCGGGCTGCTAGATACGAAGGCGGCGATTGCGGGCCTCAAAAACAAGACCATCGGCGCCTTAGGGCTCGACGTGTACGAGGAGGAGTCTGGCCTCTTCTTTCATGGTGTGTGGTCACCTCTTCACACCCCCACCCGACCCCTGGCCTTTGCACACTACGCCCCGAGCCTCACCCTAAGCCTGGTGCCAACTGGTCCCTCTTCTTCACACCTGGTCCCTCTTCTTCACAGACCACACCGGAGAGGTCTTGGAGGACGATGTTTTCCAGCAGCTCGTCAATTATCCGAATGTCATTGTAACGGGCCACCAGGCGTTTCTCACCGAGGATGCGTTGCGCAACATCGCCGACGCGACCCTGTTCAACATGCGAGAGCATCTGGCTAAGGCCGAGAAGCTCACCAACGGCGTCGTCGCCGCAGACCACGAGGTCGCCGCGGCGAAGAGTGCCAAGGCAACCGCCCGCTTCGGCGCCCTCAAGAGGATAGCAGCAATGGGCGGCGGAGGCGCCGCGGCGCAAACCATGACCTACTACGACAAGGAGGACGACCAGTAAGGGCACGAGGCCGATGGAGGTGGCGTCCTACCAGAGGGGCGTCTCGTTTGTCGTTGACGACGGCTACGAAGACAGGGCACGTTGGCCCGGTACGGGTCGGAGCGGCGCCGGGCGCCGCCAGCAAAGCAGCAAAGCAGCAAAGCAGCATTGCGCGACTGTGGCTCGGTTTGGATGGTTCCACTTCCAGGTCCGGCGATCTCTCAAGCATTGCTCGGCTGCGCGCGATCCGCCAACGATACCGCCAATGGTTTTAAGCCAGATAGGAGTGTGCGGTGATGAGTCGGCGAGCGAGCGCTGCCACCTCGGCCTCCATGACACGCCGTTGCGTGGACCGCCTCTCTATAAATGACGAAACGGGGGGCACGTAAGTCGTAACCTTTCAGAAAAAGTCACGCACAATTCACATCGGCTGTCCATAAGGCTTTCCAGCACGCCGCGGCGACGCGTGCGGCGGCGGCGGTGGCGTAGGTGGCGGCGAGACCCACAAGTAAGCTGGTCTGGAGACGGACGCGGGCGCAGACGAGGGGCGGGGGGGAAGCCGGCGCGTCGCAGGCGCACCTGTCTTCTCGTCCTCCAGCTGACGTTTGAGGCTCGCGTCGACGACGGCCAGCTCCTTTTTCTGCTGCTTCGCCTTGCGATCTGCCACGTCATTCAAGTCCTCGCCTCCCGCGCCAAAGTTCTTGCGCCAACGGGGCCGTGCGGATGGCGGCGCGTGGCCAAAACTTCCGACCCTCTCCATCGGCGGGCGAGGCCGCAGCTGCGCCTCGTTGACCCAAGCCGGCTTGCTGCGCAGGGTGGTGGTCAGCGTCGAATTTTGCTCGACCAGGTACACGGCCTCGTCGTCGGCCTTCAGCCATCTCGGGTGGAGATCTCGGTCTCCGAGCTCAACGTGCTTGATGATCACACCTTGGCGAACGCCCGCAATCGGCTCTGCCGGTGCCGCACGCTCGGTCGGCCCGCCATGCGGCGAGCGAGAGCCACGCGGAGAGAGCCACGCGCAGTTGCCCGCTTTGAACTTTGCGAGTTGATGCAGGCGCACGTCGGGTGGCAGTCGGCGCGCAGTCGGTGCCAAGATGTTTGGGCGCTCGGGGGATCCACCGAGCTTCATGGCGCGTGGCTGCTGCATCGGCGGGTTGGACTCGAACGCCTGCAGCCACACGGCGCGCCGGAAGTCGGTCCAAAACTGGCCGGGGTGGCCGGTGGAACCCACTACGTACAGTCCACTTTGAGCTCCTCGGATAATTGTCGCACCCTTGCCCTCCACTGCCTCGCGCACGGCCAGGAAGGTGGCGCGCTCCTCGGCAGCGCGTGTGCTCTTTTCGTCGCGAAGAGCCGCCGCACATGTGCCAGAGCGGCGCTCGGTGGCCAGCGCCTGTTCGACAGCGTGCATGGTCTCGGAGACAACTTGACGGCACGTACTCAGCGAGATCTCCTCGTGCGAGATCGTGGCCGTCAGCTTGGTGTGCTCACGGCGCAGAGTGAGAACCGCGCGAGTAAACGCCGCCATCGAGGCCTCTGCCGCAATCCTTGCTTCCTCAAGCAATTGCGCAGCCGCATTGGCGGCGGCATTGGCTTCCTCTGCCGCAGTCTCCTTGACACTCTTAGACTTCTTGTCGGCGGTGGCTGCCACCACTTGCGCGGTGTTCGCATGTGCAGCGGCTTGAGTCCAACGATCCTCCGCATCCTTCACAGCCTTTGCGAGTGGCACCAAGCGCTCGTGCGCAAGTCGAATCTCCTCCTCGATTGCGCAGAGACCGGATGGGGCCTGCATCTGAGAGTCGTCCAGAACAAGAAGTAATCGAAACTGCCATCGAAGGCACACTTTCTTCTTTTGGAAAGAAGTCAAGTGAGCCGTCCGACTCTGCAGTTCAGTTCAGTTCAGTTCAGTTCGACTTCGTGCGACTCGCACTCCGCACTCGAGCCTGCGCGCGCCCGCCCGCCCGCGCGGGCCCATGTCTCCCCTAGGACGGGTTGACGCTTGACGGCTCGCAGACCCCCGCGGGCGTGAACGATTGACGATTCAATTAATTGCATGGTGCGATCGGCTGCCGGCACTTTGACTTTCGTATCACGTAGACGTTCGCCGGTCCGGTCGAAAGCCGAAAGCGGTCGGGTCGGGTTTTTACGTTCTAATAATATTATCTAGCCCGTCTAGGTAAACACGGTACACTGTCACGAAGCGAACGGTTCGGTTCTGTGCCGTGGTCGTGCTTGTATGTATGGGGTACAACGAGTACCGGCGCTCAAGGCCCGCGCCGCATGCCGGCCGCCTGTGGCCGCGGCTGGACTGGCGCGTCCGCGGACGGCATCGATTTTCCAACGTTGGACCAGCGCGCGGGCATCGCCTTCGCCTCGCTGAGCTGCTGCTCGGTAAAGGAGCGCTCATTCTTCTCAGCGAGCTTGGCGCCGAGGGTGGGCCCGTGGAAGCCCTCGAGGCGCTGCGCGACGCGTCCGAGCGAATGGATGTTGCGCACGACCGCGCGCAGGTCCTTGCCCTCGAAAAGGTCGACGGATCGAAAGCAGTCCTGGTTGGGCACGCCGAGCGCCGCGCATGCCTCGATGTAGTTCGAGATGTTCTCCATCTGCTTAAAGGGCATGGCGCTCGAGGAGACGCGCGAGATTGTGCCGGGCTGCAGCTTGTTGATGAGCTCGCACAGGAGCTCGCCCGAGCGTAGCCAGGCATGCAGCAGCGCATGGTGCCCCTCCACGTCGGCCGCTTCGGGGGGAGGCGCTATGCCGAGCACCTCGGCCATCCACGCGCCTGCCTCGATGGCCGCTCTGAGTCCGCCGTCCGGCTTGGACTGTTTGGGAGAGGGCTTCTGCGCGGCTGGCCGCGTCGCCGCAGTGGGGCCGGAGCTCCCGGGTTTCGGGGCGGCCGACGAGCCGGATGGGGCGGCCGAGGAGCCGGTCGGGGCGGCCGACGAGCCGGATGGGGCGGCCGAGGAGCCGGTCAGGGCGGCCGAGGAGCCGGTCGGGGCGGCCGAGGAGCCGGTCGGGGCGGCCGAGGAGCCAGGGGGGGAGTCGGAGACCTTCTGCGATGGTGATTGCTCGGGCAGAGGCGGTGAGGGCGGCGCGGCCAGGGCGCTAGCGGCAGCCGGGGTAAGGGGCGCTGTGGCGGCGTAAGGAGCATCCGATGCGGGGGCGCAGAAAAAGCCAGGGGCTGGGAACTCGCCGCGTGCCGCCACCACCTGCGGGGGCGGCGGCGGCAGCCGCGGCTTCACAACAGGCACGGGCGGGAGCTCAGAGGGTGGCTCACCCAGCCCGGCCAAGCCATCCGACACGCCCGGCACGGCGTCCCCACTAGCACCACCCTCGGCCTCGGCGTACCCGTCGGCAAACACGGCCTCTGCGGCCGCCCTGGTCGTCGCGTACCCGTAAGGGTCCTCAGCAGCGGGCGGCGGCGCGGCCGACTGCACCTCGCCAACCCCAGAGCTCAGCGGCGCATCGAGCGGCTCGGTGTCAGGCGTAGGCTCTGGGTAGGCAGGGGGTGGCGCCGGGAGGCTAGGGTACCCAAAACGCGCCGCTTCTGGTCCCGCGGAGGGAGAGGCGGCGATGGCAAACCCGCCGACGGCGGGGCTGGCGGGAGCGGTGGCGGCGGCGGCGGCGGGAGCGGTGGCGGTGGTGGTGGTAGCGGCGGTGGCGGTGGTGGTGGTAGCGGCGGCGCTCTGGTCGCGCATCGCCACCTGTACCTCGTGGGCATACGCCTTGCGCTCCGCACGCGCCGCCTTGAGCCGCAGGCCCTCTAATTGCGCTCGCAATTCGGCGAGCTCGAGATCTCGTTCGCGCAGGGCCTCATCTCGCTGCCGGAGCTTGCCCTTCGCCTTAATGAGCTCCTCCATCACCTCCGAGGAATGCTCCAGCTGCAGCTCGTCGGCGTTGCGGGCCGCGGGCGCGGCGGCGGCGGCGAGGAGGCCGAGGGCTCGTGTGGGAAGATCTGCCACGGCCCCGGAGGCGGCTGCGCTGTCGAAGATACCAGGACCATACTCGGCGATGATGGCTTCCCTGGCGCGACGCATCTCAGCGCCGATCGCCTGCGAGACCTCCTGAGCCTTGCTGAGCATCTGGCGCTGCTGCACCGTCCTCTCCACCTCCGACACCCACGCGCGCTGCTCGCTCTCGGCGAGACGACTCACCGCGTCCAGCATGCGGCTCGAGCCGAAGCCAGGGCTTGGCCCAGGGCTGGGCGCGGGGCCGGTCAAGCCACCAGCATGGGACCCTTCTGGGGTCGCAGGCGCGCTTGGGCTTGAGGGTTCCATGCCGGCGCCGCCCACGCCGGCGCCCTCGGCGGAGGGCCAACCTTGTTGCGCGCCTCCTTGCTGCCCTGCCCACTCGGCCTGAACTTGCTCCCTCGCCTCCTCATACGCCTTCGCCCGCGTCTGCGCGATCGCCTCCTCCCTTGCATCCTGAACCGCGATCGACATCGCCCTCTCAGCCTCGGCGAGCTGGAGATGCACCTGGGTACGTGCCTGCTCGAGCTCACGCAGCTTCACCTCGGCCGCCACAGCCTGCTCGGCCCCCGCGCGCTTCATCTCCTCCTCCATCTCGAGCCGAGCGATCATGCGCGCCTCGCGCCACGCTGCCTCGCGCCCCTCCGCGAAGCCCTCCTCCCTCGCAGCCGCCTTGGCACGCGACGCCGCCGCCTCGGCCGCCTCGGTGCGTGCCTCCGCCGCCGCGCGCGCCTCCTCATTCTCGCGGTAGAGCGACCGCCTTGCGAGCATCTCCGCCTCGAGCTCCAATCTCGCACCCTCGAGCTCCTCCTTGGCCGATCGTCGCGCCTCTTCCCACAGCTCCGAGCGCGCCTGCTTGCGCGCCTCGGCCAGCATCTCTTGCCGCCTGCGCGTCATCACATCGTCCACGAGCGCGTCATCCTCCCGCTGGCGCCGCTGCGCCTCCTCCGCCTGCCCCGCCTTCCACTGCCGCTGCGCCGCGCTGAAGTTCTCTTCGAGCGCGCGCCGCTCAGATCGCTCAGCCTCGAGCGCCCTCTCGGCCACCTCGGCGCGCGATTTGAACGCCTCGAGCGCCTTTTGCTGTTGGGCCTCGAGCTCCTTGACACGAGCCCCGAGTTTCGTCGATCTCCCCTCGAGCTCCGCCCGCTCCTCGGCGAAGCCCGCCTCGAGGCTCGCGAGGGCACGCTCCCGATGCGCCACCTCGCGCTCGAGGACGGCGGCGGCGGCCTTCTCCTTGGCTCCGAGCTCGATACGGTGTGAATGGGCCATCGCGCGCAGCTCCGCCGCTAGCTCTCCCTCAAGCCCCGGCACGTCGCCGGCGGAGGCACCTTTCACATCCACACTCTCGCCGCTCCAGCGGGCACTGCTGCCGCCGACAACGGCCAACGGCTGCTGCGCCTCGAGCCGCCTCAATCTCGCCTGCACCTCGCCGAGCTTCTGAGCGAGCCCGTCGGCGCGCTTCGCCTCGGCCCGCCTCGCCTCGGCCGCGGCGCCCAACTGCTCCTCCGATTGGCGGCGCAATTGGGCGATCGCGTACTCATGCTGCGCCTGCGCCTGTCGCGCGTCGCGGAAGCTCTTCTGGCGGAGCGCCGTCAGCGCTTGCTCTTGCCGACGGCGCATCACCTCGAGCGACTGCTCATGGCGCTGTGCTGACCAGTAGCCGCCGCTGAGCGCCGCACCGGGCTCGAATAGGGTGAGGCTGGCGGCCTCCTCCGGCGCTGCTGTGCCGAGCTCGGCGCTGCCGCCTCCGCCACTATCGCCGTCGTCGCCGCCGCCAGAGGCAAAGTGCGCGCAGACACTCTGGCTCTCTGGCGAGCCAACTGCCGATCCAACTGACGGCCCAACTGACGGCTCGCTTCCCCTGCTGATCGGGGCGCATGCACTGCTGGTCGGGACGCATGCGCTGCTGGTCGGGGCGGTACCGGTGAGCCGCCGGAGAGATGCGCACGTGGGCTGCGACCGCGAAGGCTCTAGAGGCGCCGTCGTGAGCGCTAGAGGCGCCGTCGTGAGCGGCGAGGCGCCGGCAGACGCCGGAGGAGCTGGAGCAGCAGGCGCGAGTGAGGGTAAAGGCGCAAAGGCCGACGAGGTGTCGCCGTGTCGACCGTGAAGAGTGTGTACCTCGTCTGCGTACGCCCTCTGCTGACGCTCAGCGGTGGCGATGGCAGCTGCAGCACGGGCGATCGTCCCCGAAGTGTCCTCCTCGAAGGGGTGGCAGTTGGCACGGCGCGGCTGCGCGGGCGTGATGGTCGCGGAGTGGGTGCCAAAGCCGGGGCTGGGTGTCAAAGCCTGCCCCGGTACCAAGCGAAGTGGCGAGGCAACGGCCCTGCCTTCACGGCTGTCGCCGAGCGCTCGAAGGCCATTTAGGCAGCCCGTGAGTGGCGGCGACTTTTGCGGTTCGAGAGATTGACGACTCTTGCGCTGCTCCATCTGAGCGAGCACGCTGTTGACCTCGCCCTCGTCGACGCGCTCAGATGACATCGAAGTGAGGAGGGTGTGCAGGAGCCGCTGTAGCTCGCGATCGTTGGGGTTCTCGCGCACCAAGCGGCGGATGCGCGCCATCGTGCGCGGCAGTGACGTGTCCATGTGCAACGGAGTGCCAACCATCCTCCCCGGCGTGAGCCTTCCGAAGAAGCGCTCGCTCAAAAGCTTCACGCCCACTCTCGATTGTCATCAGCCGTCATCAGACAGTTATCAGACACACCCCAGAGCTCAGTGAGTCTACAACCCCGCTGAGAAACGGGGTTGGTGTGTGAGGGTGCGTGGAAGAGATGGCATGCAATTTTCTCGCTAACGGGCGTAGCGGGTTCGCAAACAGGCCAACCACCCGTCGTGCGCTCAGCGCGCCGCCGCGCGCTTCGTGCACGTGGCGCAGGGCTTAGCGCGGGGCAGCAGCGATCCGAGGCGCAGGCCGACCGCTCCTTACCATGTCGGTCGAAGAGGTCGAAGAGTTCCAGTCCTCGTTCGAGTCGCAGAACACCAAGCGCTTCAAGTCGCTCAAGGCGCAGCTCATTGCAGAGCTCCGTGCAAATGCCCTCGACTACGAGAATCCTCCAACCGAGGCCATCAAGGACATGCCTCACCCAATGTACTGGGTGCCAGAGACGGACCCGAATCATGAAACGAATCCCAAGGGACAGAACAGCTTGTGGATGCTCAATGCGATCAAGGTGTGGGAGCTGGAGATACCGGCCATGTCTCTCACCGTGCACGGCGGTTCGCAGCATCCGATGCACCTCATTCAGGACAAAGGCTTGCGCGAGCAGCGAAAAGACTTTCTCCAGTCGCGTCCGCGTTTCAACGATGATTACTTTGATGGGCAGCGCGACCCTGTGGAGGGCTGGATGGCAGCGGTCAACGCGTGGCGCTACCCCGCGTTCTTTGTTGGCCCACATTACCAGATGCCTGAGTTCACATTCAAGCCACCGCACACGCTGTTCATCGACGCGTCGCTGCAAGCTCAGGACGACGCCGAGCTCATCGGTAAGATGGACCGCGTCAACAACGAGTGGATCATGGACGCCGTCACGCATCAGCCCCTGGGCAAGCAGGTGGCCATCAAGGACGACGACGGTGTGTTTTACTGGGACCTGAACGTGAAGCAGGCGGTCACGCCGGGGGGCGTGCTGCCGCAGCAGACGCAATACGTGGGCAACATGCGGCAGAGCTACGATGAGTGGTACCAGGGTATGAAGGACCAATGGATCACGCTCAAGGAAAACAACCCGACGATGCAGTCGATGCTCCAGGCGCGTTCGAAGCATCTCGTGAAGACGACACGCCCAAAGAATCTGCGCAGCTGGCTCCGAATGACGAACCTGATGCTGATCCACGACATTCGGCGCGCCGAGAACGAAAAGGAGCGGGAGCTCGAGCGAGGTGAGGTGCGCCTTGAGATTAAGAGCTCGCGCCTCAACGAGATAGGCTTGAAGATCCTCGCCGCCATGGGCCCCGAGTTTGCAGCCGGCGATGCGCTCGTTCTCGTCGAGAGCATGATCCCTGGCGACAACCCTCCCGAGCACCTTTCGGAGCCGTACCCGCTCAGGAAGGGCTTCAGCACTTTCAAGGGGCGTGCTCACGATCAAATCGAGCGCCGGTACCGCACCGAAAACAGCGAGGCCGAGACTCTCGAGCTCACGCAGATCCTCGAAGATGTCGACCCATCGAGCTCCGACGTGACCATCAAGCTGATCGTGGCCAACAAGCAAGGACGCAAGTGGTACATCACGGACCGTAAGGGCACGGCCCAACTCAAAGGGTTCATCGGCATCACCAAGATCAGCCTCAAGGAGTTGCTGCGCGACGGCAAGCCCAACAATAACGGCACGTGCGAGATGGACATGGCATTTGACTTGATGGGCTTTGAGGAGATGGCGCCCAAGGGCTCACCTGCGCCCAAGGCGCTGCCTCCACCCCACAAGGCTCCTCCACAGCTCGCACGCTCGAGCGTCGGGAGCGTCGTGAGCCTCTCACCCAGTGCCACTGGCAGTGGCTGGGCCAGTCTGAGACGTATGAGCCTGAGTAAAGTGGGGCCCATTGACGAGGAGCTCGAGGACACTAAGGAGGAGGAGGAGGAGGAGGACATCTCCAGAGTGGAGGTGCCAGTGGGCGTCGTCATGTTGCGCATCGCCATCCGACCGCCCGAGAGTCTCGGGATTCGGAAAAAGGGGAGCAAGATGGAAAGCACGCTCCCGAGCCCTCGAGAGGACGACACAACTAATGATGCTGGCGCTGGAGTCGGGGCTTGCTCTACACGCGGTGGATCTGCTGGGTGTGCGTTGCGTGCCACGGCATCCTCATCGTCTCGCAGCAAGTACGGGCTCTCTCCGCAATGGTCTGAGGCGACTGCCCCGGATGGGCGAACTTACTACTACTGCACGGAGGACGGCAGTACCAAGACGCAGTGGACATCACCCTACGAAGATGGCGAGTCGATAGAGCCGAGCATGGCGAGCATGGCAGAGGACAACCCGCTCAGCCAGTCGGGCGTGCGTGAGCCGCCGTCGCTCTTCGAGCCCGGCTGGCGGGACGTGGTGGCGGGACGTGGCCCGGTACCAGTCGTGCCTGGATGGCCCACATCAACAAGTGGGAGTGAGCCCACGCCGCCGCCCAGCCCACCCGATGAGCCGCCGAACGCGAGGAGCCGTCGCACGCCATCGCCGAACGCGAACGCATCACGCGAGGGGTCGAACGCCTCCTCCTCATGTTCGAAGACGCCCGATATGGAATCCGGCAGTCAACCGCAGCCAACAGGAGCGCGGCCACTGCAACCCACGGCACCGTCGATTCCGGTCCCGGAGGCGGTCGAGGCAAGTCTCATGAGCACCCCCGCCCTTTACAGATATGCAGTTGCAGGCGAGGATCAAGCCGAGCCGAGCCGGAGCCGCAAGGCGTCGCTTGACTCTATGGCGGTTCCAGAGGCGGCCGAGGCAGCTGCAGGCGAGGATCCCGCCAAGCCGATCAACGCCAAGTCGAACCGGTGGAGCCGCTTGGCGTTGCGCGACGTCGTGGGAACGACGGCGGGGGTACGCGCGCCCAGGCCGGTAAATGTGCCTGCCGACTCGGCCGATACAAGTGAGAAAGCGAGCAAACAAAGAGCCGATGCCGCCCCCGTCGCCTCTCACTTGAATCAGCAACCGACGACGCTCTCATCAGGGAATGATGCGGGGATGCACGCTGCCGGCAATGGCGGGACGACGATGCGGCTCATGTCGACTGCGCTCGCGTACATGCCCACTAAGGACACGCTCTGCTACACGTTCGCATACTGGATCAAATGGCGGCCGATTGAATCTCTCTCGGACCAACTCCTTTTCTTCGGAGAGACTCGCAACATGCCCGCGCTCGTGCGCAACAACCAACTCGGCGCACTCGTCGACAACGTCTTCTGCGCGACTGACTTCGACCCACGCCTCGCCGGCGACAACTGGTGCCTGCTTGTGGTCACCAACGACGGCCGAGAATCGCAGTTCTGGATCGGGTACCATTCGATCGACACTAAGGGGGCGCCACAGCCGGCACGCGCTCTTTTGCCCGAGCCAAAGCGCCCCGCCACGTATGTGAGCACCGAGATGGACGCGAGTGTGCAGATCCGCCGGCTCGTCACGTCGAGCAAGGGGGCGGGGCTGCTCGCACAGGCGTGGATCTGGCCACGGGACCTGACAAAGGACGAGATCCTTGAGCTCTGGATTGAGACGAAAAGCCGTTACCCCCTGTGGAAGCCCGGGTTCAGCCAGTACCGTCCGGCGCCGCAGCCGATGAGCGCACCGAAGAAGCCGCCGGCGGCGCGCCCGTCGTCGTCCAAGAAGCCAAGCTCGTCGGGCTCGGAACGTTTCGGTGTCGAGAATGACGGCGAGCCGCCGCTGCTGCCGCGGGCGGCGACGTTGCCATGGGATCGGTACGATCCGCTCATCGAGAAGGACAACGCGGCGATGCTCGACCCGTCCCTAGCGAGCAAGCTCGCCTTCCAGCGCCTCAAGAACGTCTTCTCCGTGCTCATCGACTACGCGACCTTCTCCCAGGTCTTCTTGGTCATCGACAAGAATCAGAACTCGTCGCCCACGGCCGAGCTCATGATCGAGATCGCGCTGCGCGGCAACACGGGGTTGAACCCGAAGGTGGTCGTGATGGACTCGCGCCCACGCCTCGAGCGCGCCGCGGCGATGCTCCAGGCGCTCATCGAGTGCAAGTTTCTCATCGACCAGGAGCTCGCTTACAAGAAGTTGGACGCGCCTGAAGAGCAGAAGGTCACCGAGTACAAGCTGACCAGCATTGACTACGCGACGCCGCGTGCGGACCTGCGCAGGCTGGTGACGCCCGCGGGCCTCGCGTGGCTGCGTGCCTCGGCGCAGGAGCTCGATCAAACGGTGCAGCTCATCGACTCGCATCCAAACCACCCGGGCATGTGCAAGCGCGTCATCGAGATCTTTCGCGAGTACCAGTACGACGTCGACCTGCAGCCCGATCGGCGCCCGATCATCGGGCGCATCTGGCGCATCTTCTACGACGCCCAGCTCTTCGCGAGCGGCACCAACTACATCATCTTCGACTCGGTCGACTTCAAGGCGAAGCCCATCATCTCGGTCCTCGGCACGATCGGCGCCATCTTCATGCACGGCAGCACCGCCGAGCACCGCAAGATCGTCGACTTCATCCAAGAGGGCTCGCCCTTTTTGCTGCTCGAATCGACGGGCGGCATCGCGCAGGCCTTCAGCTACATCATCAAGGCCGTGCGCCTGATGAAGCCCAAGTGGGACATCGACTTCGTGATGCGCCTGATCACCGAGTACAAGCAGCGCGCGGCCAGGAATGTGCGCAAGGAGCGCATGACCAAGGAGAACCGCAAGCTCGCCCTGGACAACATCATCTTGCTCGACAAGGAGCTCGCGCGCGTCGACCTGCTCCTCTCGGCGGGCGAGCACTCGGAGCACTGGATGCGTTCTTTTGGCCTCCCCGAGGCGCTCATGCTCTTCGAGATCTGGCAGCGCTCGCCCGACTTTGTGATGAAGCAGTTCCAGACGGCCGATGTGATGAAGCGCTCGGCTGAGTCGCTCCTCGACTTGTTCACCAGCTGCTTCTCGAGCGCCGGCTCGCCTCCCGAGCTCGGCCTGGGCAACGCTGAGACCAAGGTGGTCGCCACCGCGTGGAGCCGGCATCTGGTGCTCTTCAACAATGCCGAAGTGTACAACCTGCGCTCGTGGTCGATGCAATGCATCCTCTACATCTGCGGCCTGCTGACGACGATGCTCTCGGTCATCACACAGATCCCGGCCTTGTCAGACATCTGGATCCTCAACGCGGGGATGCTTGTGCTGCCCATCTTTGTGGCGCTGCTCGGCACCGTCTCAACACGCCTGCGCCAGCGCCAAAAGTTCTCGGTCGCCAAGATGGCCTCGTACGAGATCGTCTCCGAGATCTACAAGTTCCGCACGCGCTCGATGGAATATGATGGGCAAGCACTCGCAGAGTCCATGCGTGCCGCGCAGGAAGGGCCCACCGATAAGAAGAAGAAGGGCGACGATGAGCCGGTCGCGCCCATCTCCGCCAAGGTAAAGGACAAGCTCGCTCGCACCTTGTTCGTGCAGCGCGTCCAGTCCATCTACTTGAACACAGGGTCGGAGCTGAGTAAGGGCGCGTCGGTGAGCCATACGACTGGCGGGCTGGACGCGTCGCGGCTTCTCGTCGACGAGGTGGACGGCGATGCTCAACGCAAGACGCTGGAGGCGCTGCAGCATCACGTGGCCTCGAGGATCTACTTCGTCACACTGCGCGAGTGGGCGCTCACGGCGGAGGTCGTCAGGAAAGAGAAGGAACTCGCGAACGATGTGTCACGCACTGCAACGCGTCGCTATCTGCGGAGGACGCATATGAGACTGATGAGTACCGTGGTAGGGATCTTCGTCTCGATGGTGGGGGCGGTCATCCTGAGCATCGGTCGCTGCTCCGATTGCATCTACGGACTCATCCCAAAAGCCAAGCGTCTCCAGATGACCATCTCCGGGGGTGAGGTCGAAGTGGTCGAGATGGAGATGGTGGCGGCTTCTAAAGAGGGGGACGAGGTCAAAAGTGTTGACCAGCGAATCACCGAACTTTCTTCTGAGGGAAGATCGGCAGAGCGCCTGGTGAGACAGATGAAGGGCTGGCACCTCAAAAGTAAGACAGGCGTGTCCGTCGTTCCCGCGGCAGCCTCAGCCCACTTGGTTGAGGCAGCAGAAAGCAACGGTGAGGACCCAACCTGGCGCGGGGAGCGCCTCGAGACGCGTTACCTCGAGGAGGATGGCACCGGCGCTGACGCTGCCGCGGCGGGCGCCGATGTTGAACAGGGTGGCGGCGCGGTTCGCGTCAAGGACGACATGATGACCTCGATGAACATCGACGATTACATGCAGTACCGTGCCCGCCCGATCTTGTCTTACTTTGAAAAGACAGCGCCGTGGCGCGCCTTCGAGCTGCAGTGCCTCGAAGTGGTCATCTTTTGCATCTCCTCAGCAGGCGCCGTCCTCGTCGGCCTCAATAAGGAACTCGCGCCGTACGTTGCGCTCACTGTGGCGGTGTCTTTTGTGTGCAAGTCGGCCATCGAGTTCACGCGGCTGGACAAGCAGGTGGAGACGTACAACAAGTCGCAGAGGGAGCTCCACAATCTCCTCAATCAATGGGACGGCATGACGCGCACCGAGCGGCGCACGCGCAGCACGATCAAGCAGGTGGTTGGCACTGTCGAGACGGCGATGCTCAACGTCGCCATGGCGCTTACCGATGCGATGCTCACGGGCACGGAAGGTGGCAGGGATGGAGAAGAGATGGAGGGTAAAAAGGAGTGAGCAAGGCTTTGCCTATTTGAGTGCGGTGTCCAATGTGTTCAATTAAATATGTGCAATCTTGCGCAGCACATATGACCCACCTCGGAACGCGCTTGTGCGCGGTGCACTCCCCACAAAGAGCTGCACTACTACGCTAGTACCCACTAGCCGACGCGCTAATAGACGCTGCGCGACAAGACATAGGTCATAACACAGCGCAGACACACGACCAACATGGTCATGGCTCATGCATGATTCTCACGCTTCCCGCGTATGTAGTCCCGATACCGACGATCGAGTTCGAGACTATTTCCGGGCTAGACTCCGCTCTTCTCTCACTGCTCTCCCTCCTCCCGCCGCCGGATGCCGGTGAGCTCCGCCACGCCGCCGCTCAGCTTGACGAGCCCACTGTTCGGCACTGTCAGGAAAGGTTCCGAGCCGTGATGGTCGATCTCGATGAGCACCTCACGATCGCAAGCCTCGTCCAGGTTGCCGTACGCGTCGCGCGCATGCACCATGACGCGCAGCCCATCGCCCGTCTGGTCTAGCGGCACCAGATCGAACATCTCGGCGGCCGCAGCCGTCACGTTCGCCACGACAGCGCCGCTCGCGAGCACGAGCTTGCCCGCCCCCGTATTTTTGGCGTCGTCTTTGAGTGTCGCGCTCAGTCGCAACTCGCCCGCGATCGTCGCGTTGATCGGCAGCTTCACCTGCCCATCCACAAGCTTGAGCGTCTGCACCTTTTTGAGCACGCCATCATTCAAATCGACATCATGCTTCACGCTGCCGTTGGTGGTGGGGAGCCTCATCGGCGTCTTCTCGAAGGCAAGCAGCCCGCGGCCCGAGAGCGTCCGATCCTCATTCTTGGGCACGGCCTCGTGCTCCACGATGACCTCCGCGACGGCACGCCCCTTCCACCAAACCGCCGAGGTGGCCGGGTTCCCAAAAGCATCCACGGCCTGCACCACGCCAGTCAGCTTGCTACCCGCGACCACCTCGAGTGGCGGCGGCGCTTTGGGCGCCTCCGGCGTCGGCTTGGTGGTGGTGCCAAGGTCGAGGCGCTCAAACGCAGGTCCGCTCTCGCCGCTCGCCGCGGCCGCCGTTGTCTCGCCCTGCTCGCCCGTCTTACCGGGGGATTCGGGTCCGGGTGCCACCGCCGCCGCCGCGCTTGCATCACCCGTGCTCGCACTAAGGTCCTTGGGCAGCGCCGCGTTGGCTGGCGTTGGCTGCGTCGGGGCGGCCAGTGCGGCAGGCGCCGTGCTGGGCTTGGGCTTGGACTGATTCGGGTTGGCTGCGAGCGTGACGGGATCAAGCAGCACCTGCAGCGCGCACGGCGTCGAGTGCCGGAAGGCGACCGTGGTTGAGACGACAAAGAACTTGAGCAGCGGCATCTTATTCTCCGTGATCCGCTTTGAAAGCTCCGCATCTTCCTCAGGGTCGAGAACGCAGGTGTCGTCGGAGATCGAGAACTCGACGGACTCTGCCAAGGTCTTCGACACAATGAGCTCGCCCACACCGCCTATGCACTGGACTTCCTCGAAGGCCACGAGCCCAGACGTCTTGCCGACCATCTTCAGCTTGACCGTGCGAGGATCCTCATGCGAGCACACGCACCCGAATCGATCCACTATCAAGATTGGCACGGTGAGCGGCCGGCCGGCCAGCGCCTCAAGGGTATCGGGCCCTTCGCCCTCCCAGCCTTCGGTCGGTGCACCCTTGCGCGCGCCAAGCACCACGCGTGCAGGCTTTGAGTGACGGATGGTCACCTGCAGCTCCGACCCCGATTTGGGACCCGACCCCTTGCCGTTACTCTTTGCGACCACGTGGAGCGTCCCGTGGCCGTCAGAGCCCATCGGACGCGGCTTCGCCCCGGCGCCTAGAGGCGTCGGGCTGGGCGCCTTGGCGTCCTCATTCCACAAGAGCTCAAAGTCCACAATGCCTTCGCTCAGCGCGAGCTTGGGCAGCTTGTCGCTGTCCTTGCTCGTCACCTTGGTCGATGCTGCGAAGCGCGCGGGGCCCTTGACCTCCAAGTTCACGTCGGACACGTCGCCCACTGGGGAGGCACCCACGTCGTTGCCGAACCTATCCTTAGCGGTCACGCGCAGCTTCACCGGCGCATGCACGCCGAGCGGTTCGGCTGCCGCAGCGGCGTCTGCACGCTCCTTCAAGCTCGTGGCCTCGACCGCCGCCTGGCTCGCGTCGTCCCGGGCGCGCGCCATCGCGTTCGCCGCCGCCTCGGCCGCGTCCTTACCCTCGGCCGCCGCCTTGGCCGCCTCGGCTTCGTCGGCGGTCGCCTTCTCCATGGCCGCCACCGCGTCCGCTGCCTCCTTGGCCGCCGCGTCCGCCGCCGCCTTGGCCGCCGCCGCCGCCTCCGCGGCGGCCTTGTGCGCGGCTGCCTTTTGCGCCGCAATCTCCGCCGCCTCCTTGGATGCCGCCTCCGCCTTTGCTGCTTCCGCCTCGGCCGCGGCCGCGTCGATCGCCGCCTTGGCCGCCTTGGTTGCCGCGTCTGCCTCGACCTGCTTGCTGGCCACCAAACTTGCCGCCCGTTCGGCCAATAGTGCCGCGCGCTTCTCCGCCTCGGCCTCGGCCTCGGCCTTCACCTTCTCCGCCGCGGCCGCCGCCTCCTCCCTCTCCTGCACCGCTTTGTCGGCAGCCTCAAGCTCGGCATCAAGCTTCGCCTTATCAGCGACCTCAACCAGCCGCGGCTGCGCCAGGCTCAACACGTACGAAGCCGCCTCGCTCGGTACGACGCTCACGAAGCATGGGTCAACCTTCCGATGACGCAGCCGCGCGGGCAGCCTCGACCCATCGCGCACCACGAGCCACGCGCGGATCGGTGTCGGCGCCGACTCCGTCTGGAGATTCACCACGAAGCGCCGAGTGCTGCCTGCCGTCGCGGGCGCGCCGCCCGGGGGCGGTTTCGGCTTTGCCGCGGCGCCGCCCGCGGCCGCCGTCGCCCCACCGCCGTCTGTGATGGTGATCTCATAAGCACGCTCGACGGGCTTGGCACTCTCAATTGTCACCGCCAACAAGCTGAGCTGTGCGTACTGCGCCGCGTCGTCCGAGAGGTTGCCGTAAACGTCGCGCAGGTGCACCTCGAGCACCACAGGCCGGCCGGCCACGAGCGGCGAGCACGCGGGCGACACAACAATCGAGGCCTCCGCCGGCTCGCATGTGAGCACGCGCACGCGCAGCGTCGGGAAGACCGCCTCAGCCGAGCCGCCGCCCGGGGCAGCGCTCTTGGGAGGCGCTACTTTTGGCGCCCCCGGTTTCCCCCCCGAGGCGGCCAAGAGGGCCTTTGGATGGCTCGCCATCATCGGGACCGCATCAGGGAAGCCTTCGACGTGGGCGACTGCAATGACGAGCTCGCCGGCCGTCTTGCACGAGACGCGCGTGCTCGCCTGGCCGTTGACGAACGCGAGGGCGCCCAGCCCGACCAGCTCGGACTCAATGGCTGGGCGAGCCGGATCAGACACTGAAGGCAACAAGGATGCGGCCTCGAGCTCTACCTCGCCACTGTTCACGGACGTGACGCAATTGCCGTGCTCGTCAACGAGGACGGCGGTGACGGTGACCTCGGCGCCCGTGTGGCACTCCGACGCGCTCGCCCACAGCTGCATGCGTACTGCGTGGCCGCTCACAAACTGGATCGCGAGAGGCGGCGGCTTGGGCAGAACTGAGAGCGCGGGCACAGACGCCGCGCCGTCATGCAATGCCAAGAACACCGTCCCCGCCTCGGTCGCCGAGATGAAGGCGCGCCCGACGCCCGCGCTCACCTTGACGAAGCCGAGCCCGTGTAGCCGCGTAGCAGGTCGCATCCACCTGCCCACTGGAGTGCCCGCCGAGAGGTCAAGGAGCCGCGGCTCTTGGGCGGCGACGGCGGCGGCTCCGTTGTGCTTCTCTGTCGCCTCGGTGTCGAGCTCGAGTAGTGTGCTCGAGTAGAAGTCGGTGTCGACGTTGCCCTCGGCATCGACCGCCTCGATGAGCAACTCCGACGGCGAGCTCTCGTCGCTCACCTTGAGCTGTATCACGTCCGAGGTGAAGCCCGATTTGGCAAGCTCCTCACCCGCGGCCAGGGCGTCCAGGCATAGCGCATTGAACTCCGCCAGCCGAATCCGACCCAAGCCGAGGCCTTTGCCCTCTGTGTCGTAGCGCGCCATAATCTCAGCGGCGTCCGGGTGGAACTTGCCAGAGGGCAGCGTTTCGATCCCGAGATGCTGCAGCGCCTGCTCAAGCTCCTTTAGGTCCATATCCCCAGAGCTATCCACGTCATACGTCGCAAAGGCCACACGGATGTCCTGGGCGATGGCCTCCCCCTCTTTGAGCACCCCCACGGATTTCAACCTGCGGCTTGGGGTCGTCGGCGGCTTGGGTGCCAACGAGCCGTCCGAGAGTGTCGCAAACCGGAACCGCCAGTACTGTGCCGGCCCAGCGCCAATGCTCAACTTGGGGTCACGCACGTCCTGCTGGACCAGCGTCTGGAGCCATGCGTCCGAAACCGGCACCGCCTTGAGCGTGGAGACGGGCGTGCCCTGGAAGCGCGCCTTCGCCGACAGGCTCATCGTCGGAGAGGGCGACATATGGCCGATTGGCTGCAGCGTGATCATCAGCTGCAGCGCCTCCTCGACGACACGGCGCTGCTCCGTGATCGACGTGGCTATCTTGGAGGCTTTCGCATGCAGCGCGCCGGACGACGCTTTGTCCAGCTCCACCGAGCCGAGCTGCGCCTGCACATCCTTCCATTGCTGGATCAATGTCATCAGCCGCTTGTTCAGGTGCAGCGAGAGCCGTTTGGCTGCCTGCAGCCGGTGAGCAGTGAGCTCGTCTTCCGCCTCCTGCAGCCTATGAGCGAGCTCGTCGTTCGACAAGCCTTTGTAGCTGGCCGGCCGCACAAGCACCTGTGGCGTGGCTGCCCCTTCAAAGTTGGGCTGTCGCTGCATCCTGCAGGAGGCCGCCACCACGCCGCACGAAACGATTGGCACGGTCGCAACCGACCGATCCTCGTTCGTGCGTCAACGAAACGAATTTCCAAACTGGGCAAGCAAAAAAACCCAAACATACTACACACCTCGCCGGCCGGCCTTAACAACGTCAAGTACTGTGGCGTGACGTGAGCAGTTTCCGTCAGTCACCGTCGGCCCTCGCCGTGGCAGCTCACTGACAATCACCCCGTGAACATGCGCTCCACATGCACTGTCTCACTGTATGGGCAACCCGAGACCCCTACGCTGCGCCTTCCATGGCTCAGCCGACCATCACGCAGTCGTCGACATCGTCAGGCTCGTCCGATCGCGCGCGCTTAGCCGATCCGTCGTCCGAGTCGGCGGCGCGCTTGCGGCCGCCACCGCCACCCCCGCCCCCGCCACCATCACCGTCACCGTCGGCGGACGGAAAGACAGCCTGCGGCGAGGCGGAGCCCGTGTCAAACAGGAAGCCGGCGGGCACCTTCTCGGCATCGAGCGTGTCGTGGCGCACGCTGATGGTCAACTTGATGTCTTGCGAGAAGTCCTCCACATCCAAAGTCGCCCCGTCGACGATGGGCACCGGGAGCGCCGCGAGCGTGAGCCCACGATAGCGCTCATACTTGGCCTTCTCGTCGGCATCGACGTTCTCGTCGCCTTCACAGATCTGGTCCGTTCTATCGCCGCCCACGCTCGTCACGTCGATCGACGGGCGGTTGAACGAGAGGTGCTTCTTGATCACCTCCTCGATGAGCAGTGCCACGGTGAAGGTGGTCGTGTCGCATGTGAGCGTGGCCGCCGACTTGCCGCACACGTAGCACTCGGCCTTCGGAGGATCGAGTTTCGTACCGAGCAGGATGAGGTCGCGCTTCTTGCCGCCGGCGTACTGGTTGCACACGCAGTATCGGCACTGGGCTTCCCGCCCGGAGAGGATCTTGAACGCCTCAAGGACGATGAAGCCTGCGATAATGGCATTCGTCGTCGCGATCGCCGGGATGATGTTGCCCGCGATCTCCTTGACGTCCCAGCGAGATTTGAGCTCAATGCCGAAGCACGCTGAGCGCAGATTGGCTGCAGCCGTTACAAAATTGAGCGCGTCAGGGTCATCCTTATCAAAGCGCATCGAGCCTACCTCGCGCCCGCGCGTCTCGAATATGGCGACGATCGTGTGCACGAAGACGCTCGCATTTTCTGCGATGCTCCAGCGTTTTGCATCGTCCTCGAGCAGCGCGGCCGCCTCAGGCAGCCCGAGCGCCTTAAGATCCGCGAGTCGGACAGGCGTGGGTGGCGTGCGCTCCTTCCAAATGGCATCCATGCGTAACAGACGCTCGACATCCGCCTCGAAGACTGTCGCAAAGACGCGCGCGGCGAAGTCGGCGGCGCTCTCGCCCTCAGCGCGCACCATGGGTACGGCCGAAGCCGGCTTCTCCTCCGCCGATGGCGTCGCCGCTGCGGCGCCGTCGGCGGTCGGCTCGCCAGTGGGCTCGGCGGCGGCGCCTTCGCTTGAGTCCACGAGGTCGGTATCCTCTCCGCCAAAGAGCTTCGGGAAGAGGAGCTCCTTGGCCCAGTGGATGCAGTGCACGGGCTTGTCGGGGTGGTTACGGATCGTGCACACCGGGTACGTCTTTGGTGGCTGCGGCGGGTCGCACTCGTAGCACTGCGTCTTTCCCTTGAGGATGGCGCGCACCTGGCCAAGCCAGCCCTGCGTGCCCGACTCAATGAGCGGCAGGTTGGCGGCGAGGCACACGCGGTTGACATGCCGCCGCGCGCCGACGTTGTCGAGCGCGTTCAGGCAGATGTCGAAGCCCTCGAAGAAGGACAGCGAGTACTTCTCGTCCTTGATGTTGCCGTGCTGCGCCTTGATGTCGTTACCCTCGTCTATCGGGAACTTGAGCACGGCATCGCGCGCGACCTCCGCCTTGGAGCGGCCGACGTCCTTCGCGCGGAACAGGAACTGCCGGTTCAGGTTCGAGTAGTCAATCGTGTCCAGGTCGATCATGGTGACATCCGCGAAGCCCGTGAGGACCAGGTTCTTGATAAGCTCGCAGCCGATGCCACCGGCGCCGACGACGAGGACCTTCTTGTTGCGCACGTCGCAGCCCGTGAGCTGCTGAGTGACCGATGCGCGCGAGAGCATGTTGCCGAAATCGGTCATGATCCCGTGCGGCGCCTGGAGGAGCGCGGCGAACCAAGTCTAGACAAGTCAAGTCAAATCAGCTTCCTAAACGATTGTCGTCGCCCCTCCGCCAAATCAATCAGCCTTCCGCCACAGCAGGCACCCGGAGCACATTCGATAGCTTCCTTTTGTACAGTGAGGACCGTTGTAGCTACGCGGTTTCTGTCTGGCTTTCTTGACAACCGGGTGGACACGGACACGCCCAATGCAACGCGGAACAATGCCACAATACAACCCGGAGGAGGAAGCAGGGGCACTCCCCAAGGTGCCGGAGCGCCTCCTCGCTCGCCACGTGGCGATCCAAACTTTTCGTCGTCTCAACGCGCGAAGATGAAGAAGCTGAGGAAGCTCCGCGAGGTCGCCGCTGAGCAGGCCATCCGCCAAGCGCCGCCGCATCCCTTCCTGGCGGGCGTCTCCGACGATGAGCCCTTCTGGCGCGACCTGCCCGACATCCTTCAGTCGCAGAT